>Ga0307511_10001027_pt1 | contig 29634 bp, 38 predicted proteins | sample 13_EM_MG_FD_200266 | JGI IMG/M metagenome (GOLD analysis project Ga0307511, IMG submission 200266) | Populus trichocarpa ectomycorrhiza microbial communities from riparian zone in the Pacific Northwest, United States - 13_EM | ecosystem: Host-associated > Plants > Roots > Unclassified | place... | reverse complement strand
CCCAACTCATCTCCTCCCCATCTAACCATCTAACCATCTAACCCATCTAACCCATCTAACCCATCTTCTAGCGGCACCCTTATCAACCCCACCTGGTTCGCCCTGCACACCTCCCGCACGCTTGACAACTACCACCTCAAACTCTTCATGCGCAGTACCTCCCTCCTGAGCGAATACCTCATCTACATCCCCCCCCTCCTCCTGCTCACCCGCACCCTCTCCCTCCTCCCGCAAACAACCATGTCCAAATACGACCTCGCAATTGCCACAACCTCCATCCTCCTCCAGCCCGCACTAATCTTGATCGACCACGGGCACTTCCAATACAACTCGGTCATGCTGGGCTTCACGCTCGCGGCACTAGGAATGTTCACCCAGGACCATCTCCTCTGGGGTTCATTCTTCTTTGTATTATCCCTAGGGTTTAAGCAGATGGCCCTATATTACGCCCCGGCAATATTCTTCTACCTCCTTGGCCTCTGCGTGTTTCCGAAAGTTAACATCCCTAGGCTTCTAACTATTGGGATTGCAACATTATCAACATTCGCCATCCTCATCCTCCCGTTATTCATTTCTGGCGGGGCTCTAGTCCTAGCCCAGGCCCTACATAGATGTTTCCCCTTCTCCCGCGGCCTCTGGGAAGATAAAGTCGCAAACATCTGGTGCGCATTAAACCCAATCATAAAGTTCCGCCAATCATTCTCGACCTCGACACTTCAACGGCTTTCTCTCCTAGCGACCTTAGCTACCATCCTCCCACCATGTCTCATCATATTCTTTAATCCGCGAAAACACCTTCTCCCTCTCGCCCTCGCTGGATGTGCATGGGGTTTCTTTTTATGCAGCTTCCAGGTTCATGAGAAGAGTGTGTTGCTGCCGCTGCTGCCTACTACGTTGATACTTGCCCAGGGGCTCGATAGAGATACAGTATCATGGGTGAGCTGGATCAACAATATTGCGAATTTCAGCATGTGGCCATTACTGAGGCGGGATGGATTGAGCCTGCAGTATACTGTCATGAGCACCTTCTGGGCATGGCTGATGGGCCTAGGGGGGAAGTGGTCACTTCCTAATAGCAATGTTGGGAAATTGGTTCAGTTGGGGGCGTATGCGGGCGTGTTGGGTTTGCATGTTACGGAGTTGGTGCTTGATAATGGGATGGTGCGCTTATTGGGGCCAGGGGTGGAGGAGAGGGTGGAGGGTGTGCTGGAGCGATATCCGGACCTGATAGTGGTGGGGAATGTAGGGGTGTGTTTTTGCGCGTTTGCGTGGATGTATGGGTGGACCGTTGTCAGGCTGTGGAGGGAAAGGTTGGTGGAGGGAGTAGGGAAGAGGAGGAGGGAGTAGGTAGGGGTTTGATGTTTGCTTATTGTTTATTCTTTGTTACATATGCATAGAGAGATTGGAAGAGTCATCACGTGATGCATCTTAGCCGCAGCCTTGCAGCCTAGAGTATTGTAGATATTAATATATTAATTCCTATATCCCTTTGGAGTAGTCTGGCTTTTGAGATGATTTTGTCGGTCCGGATATAGTAATTCAGTCTTGGCATGGCGAGATATTGACCAGCTGCCTGGAATATGAGCCAATCGGTCTTCTGTTGCCTGTAGATAGCTTAGATTTTATAATGTCCTAATATCACTCATCATATACCTGTATTTGATGCGGGTGAAACTGCAAAACGCAGATATCTTTGTAGTGTACACTCGCTAAGGTAACCAGGTACAAATGTATATTAGTCCTGGAGGATACTTATATACCCTTGCCTAGAGGTTTCGGATCCCATGTGAGAAAGCAGTTGCATGTAAGCACAACGCCTTATTATGAATCTGAAAATTCGCTCAAAAAAGCCCACTCGTCGACGATTCTGCCGTATTCACAATCGCTCCAGGAACTAGAGAAGTCCATGAATATTTCGAGAGTGCATTCCGATTCTAATTGTCACGTAAGTCGGACCTTGAGCTTAATACGTCCCCCACCCCCTTCGGCTTTCGGACATGCCTGTCCTGCATCCCCATCTCCGAAGTATTGTCAAGGGAGGAGATAAACATACCTTCTGTTCTTATAGGTGAATACGTGGGTGGGGGTGAGGTGTATATCTCCACTTCCTTTGTTTTAATCACAGTCGCTGTGCCTTCTCCTGCAGTCCGAGGAAATTCCTCCTTCATTGGCGACATAATCATCTTGAGCATATGTTTCCTGCTGCTCGCGAATAGCCGAAGGTAATCCCCCCCCTTAATAAGCTTGTACCGTCGAGGATTCTTGGCTATAGTCTCCTGTATGGCCTCGACAACCTCAGCTGGCCAATCTGGCCACGGGGACGGGCCATTAAGGGTGGGGAGGAAGTAATCTCGGAAGGATAGGGGGAAAGGGCTGAGCCGTGTATCAAAGTCGTGGACTGTAGTGAGATTCGTGGCGGGAGAGGTGTGAAGGAGAATGACATGGTAATCCTAGGATTGGTGCTGTGTAAGCTGGGGCTGCTCATTTTGAGGGTAACAGTGGTAATTCATGGGAGTGGTGGGAGTACCCAGCAAATGGGAAGGTTTCCTTGTGCTATCCGTTGGAAGAATAGTGGGACACATCCTGAAAGGTTTAAGCATTCGCAGATGGGATGGACTTTTCCAATTCAGGGGCAGGGGCTCATACCCTGGGGATTAGAGATGAACACTACGGTGTATTGATCAACCTGTGAAGGATCCACATGGTCTCTCAAAATCAGGTAGATGTTCTCCTCACAGTAGCTACACAGCCAATGGTCAGAACGGTGATCAAGCCTGCAGCAGTGCCCTCCTTACCTCGCAGTGTATGTGAGAGCTTCTCGAACGATGCCGGTTCTAGTGACAGGAGAAGGCGGAACAGGAAGTGGGCTCTCCTGCTCAGATGACATGTTTTGGTAGCAGCCGTGCTGGACAAGGATACAGAAAGTCGGGATGTAAGAGACGAGGGCTTAGGGATGGAATGCGGAGTGCGTAGAGGATGTCAATTAGTCCGTGGGGAACCCTGACTTGACGGCCTGCGCGAAAGCACAAGGCCAGAAAGGGCTATGACTACCGAAATAGTCTGGCTGACCATGACGCAGGTCGATGCGACCAACTGTGAAACGTTGGGGCGAGAAGAGCGAGAATCGGGTTCGGCGCGTACCGGTACCTACGACTCCTCCAAGCAATTGCAAAGGGTTTCGGTGGCACGGGTGCTTGTAGCCATAGCTATGTACATACATATCGACATCATGTCTCTTTGAATTGACCGCGATGTCTCGATCCAATAAGCCGGTTCGTGTGATGGATTCTTCCATGTCTTAGATCTTCTAAAACTGCCACTCGCAGGCTATTGACCATATCGAGTTTAGAGGGTACTTGAGCGTATAAACTCAATACATATGGTTTCGTATCAGGACAACCAGGACCAGCACAAGGGTCATACTGTAGCGAGACGAACTTGATATCAAGGTCCATGAAGATGTCCAAGTATGCCTTGATGTTTCTCCCCCAATTAGCAAAGTGTGCTTTACCAAATGTAACCTGAACATGTCTTGAGAGACCCTGTGTGGGGATTCCTATCTTCGAAATCAATCACCTGCATCACGATCGGTTATCTAGATGGCCTCGGCCCGTCTAATCAAACGAAAGAGAGGTAAAAAAAAGAATCACGAATTAATCAGACTATGGGGTCTAGGTAAGGCACTACGAGTTACAGTACAGGTGACAGTATACCTTGCAAGTGAGCTGTCCTTGTCCTGCACATCAGCATCACCAACCCGTTGAATACCGAGATTTTCATATTAAGAAACTGACTTGAAGTTCGGTCTTTAATTCAACAGAGAATCTACCGTATTATTACAACTCCGTTTCGCTTTCAACTTGAGGTTATACTCTTTTAGCCCCACGTGGTCACACCAGAAGCAACAAAAAGTAATGAATTGCTCCACACTTTGTGTCACCACCCACACGTTGTTACTGGTTGCTAACATCCCACTGTCCTCAACCTAGATGGCTAAAGGTTCAAGTCGCAAGAGCCGCAATAAATTTACACAAAACGTGGCTTCCCAGGCAACGTCTACAATCCCACAATCAGTCCCTGTCACCACAACAGTTACCGACGATATGGCTCCTGAACGATCGGTTTCCCCTCCGACTACCAGCAAGATCGATGCGCGTCCTCACCTCGAGGCTGGTGCTGTAAATGGTCGAGCTTTCAGCATCTCAGCACTCGCCCAGACCACCATTCCAATGTGGGTGCAGACTTTTGTCATGATCAGTCTTATCTTTGGTGGTTGTTGCTCCAATGTGAGAAATTTCTTGTGTGTTGGGGTGGATAGAGTTGAGTGATTTTCGTCGTCAGAATAAAGTGCTGACGGTGGCATGAAGGTTTTTGCACTTGAAGCCATTGTGAAGTGAGTAAGCTGGTTCTGTTTACACGATTTAACTTTACGGGTGCTGACGGTCGTTAGAGAAGAGCCTCAAAGTGGTAAGTAGGCTGCCGAGAGTAAACACAACAAACATGGAGCCTAACCCTCACAGGTCATCTCATCACCTTCGCACAGTTCTGTCTGGTTGCAACTGAGGGCCTGTACTACCACTTTGACCGGAAATCGCCCACTCTATTGAAGCCAAATCAAATTCCCCTGTATAGATGGCTTGGTCAAATTGTGTTATTCTTTAGCGTTTCAGTCTTGAACAACTATGCATTTGGGTTCAACATTTCAGTGCCAGTCCATATCATCCTCCGAAGCGGCGGCAGCATGACTACCATGTTCATTGGATATATGTTTGGGAAAAGGTAAGTAGGGAGAATATTAGCGTTCATCTGGGGAGGGAACTGACTTTGAGTTCAGGTATAGCAGAATCCAGGTTGCATCGGTCTTGATACTATCCATTGGGATTGTCATCTCTGCCCTCGGCGATGCCAAATCGAAGGTTGCAGCCCTCCAGTTGGTCGATTGCTATGGAATATCATGCTCATTTATGCAAACAGAGCGGGTCTGAATCCTCCGGGGCCCAGTTTATTGCAGGCTTGAGCGTATTGTTCATTGCTCAAGTCCTGTCCGCCTTCATGGGTCTCTATGTCGAAAGTACATACTCCAAGTACGGTTCTAATTGGCGCGAGGGTCTCTTTTACACTGTTCGTACCCCTGGTCTTGTAACAAATATCCTTGGTACATGAACACATATAGGGAGAAGCTAACGGGAACCAATAGCACGCACTCTCCCTCTTCCTCTTTCTTCCCTTCTCCAAAGCCATCTCTACTCAATTCACTGCCATCCTCAACTCCCCCCCACTCCCAATAAAACTCTACGCCTCTTACCTTTCCCCGCTACCCATCCCATCCTCAATCCTCAATCTCCATATCCCCCGGCAACTCTTCTTCCTTATATTAAACGCCTTCACACAATACCTCTGCATCCGGGGAGTCAACATCCTCGTTTCAATATCCTCCGCATTAACAGTCACGATTGTGCTGAACATCCGAAAGTTAGTTAGTTTATTGTTGAGTATTTGGTTGTTTGGGAATGAATTGCATGCGCAGGTTTTGCTGGGCGCCGTGGTAGTGTTTGGGGGTGGGTTTTTGTATGGGTTGGATAGCCAGAGGCAGAATAAGTTGAAGAAGATGGCAGCTCTCAAGGCGAAGGCTGTGGCGGCGAATGGAGGAAAGAAGAGTCAATAGGGGTTATGAGGGGCTTGCATGTATTGAATTGTTTGCACTGTTTTGTTTTGTTGCTACATTTTTGGTTGGGTTTGGTCTAAGGGGCTGCGTGGGGGGGTTTGAGCATTTATACATATGCATGACCTTTGCTTTCATGGAATGAGCCTGGAATATTCCTTACCCTGAGCTACTAATAGTTGGCACCAATCTAACCCTGCGCTTGGTAATCTCCAACTGGCATATGAAAATAACCATTCTCGCCGAAACCTGTACACAACGCGAGCTGGAATCATAGATATGTATATGTCCCGGCCAAGTCATGAACGAGAACTTTTCTGACTGAATCGTATAAACTGGGACTACCAGGTCAATGGAGGTAGGCTAGCCGTTGGCGCAAATAAACACAATTGCAAAACTGAAGGGCTGTCATGCTCAGAAACAAACAAACAAACATCTAAATTAATTCACCGAAAGTCTAATTAAGATTATATTTATTTTTCCGCTATGTAATGGGTTCTTAGGTTTGTTTTTTTCTCACAAATGGTATTGTGAATAGAAATATGTGGTGGTGGTTACTTTGTGAAAAAGTTGAGTTTGTGACTATGACCTTACGAGGATAGATAGGTCTATCCTGAGCCAGAACAGTTGGCTACCTACCTACCTACCTTGACAGCATAGGCGATATCTGGTCTGGTGCAATTCATCAGGTAGCCCAGGGAACCGACGATTGCCTGGAACAGTTTCTTTAGATTAGGAGATAATTCTGTTGCAGTTCCAATGATTCCTACGGCACATGCGTCACGGCTTGGGCTGGAGCATATATTTGTTATTCATCCATAGATGTCGACATTGGAATACTTGCATGCCTACATACATTTCGCTAATGGTACAATACACCGGCAGTGATGATGAGAAAAGTTCAAGCATGAGTGACTTTGCCTTTTGTTTCTTCGAGGGTGGGGGAGGGCTTTCCCTCAGAGTCGTCAACACCTTCAGTCTCATCCCGTTAATGACCATCTTCACTCTCCGAATTGCCATATTATCTCGAGAAATTAGCTAGCGCGAACAGGTGTCAGAACAACCATGCACACCCTGCCCCTACATTATGCAACGAGCCTATGCTATAGTATCAAAATGACTCTAAGAGCGCGGTATCTATCTAGGAGGGACAACGGTGGAGGGAATATTATGTACATAATCTTCAATGACCCAAGTGTATTCAAATGCATCAGTATCATTCCTGCTGGCTGGAATAGAGCGGTAGAACGTTTCCAACTCAATATCCACCACTGGATCAGCAGGCGCTGGACGACCAGCGGACTCCGTCACCAATAACAAAATCTGAAGCTGGAATGCCCTTGACCTGGAGCTGGTGACCTGGACTCCTATCAATTGGGAGAGTAATACCAACATCTCGGTCACTTAATGTCCACCCCTCGGTTGTTAAAGCAGGTTGTTTTTTTTCTTGCTTTTCAACATACTGGTCGGTAAACTCATGTAAATATTCCTTGAATGGTTTATTTATAGCAGTATCGAATGGTTGAATTAGGCCAGTACAACCTCCCGGAATTAGGGAAGGCATGATCTTTGCATCTTTTAGGTGTTCTAGGTAGGACTTCATCCGTTGTGTGGAAGGCAGCGGCATCTAGAATAAGCAGGCTTGAGGGGGATCCTGATCTGCTAGAATTGAGTACCGGAATGAGCTCCTCTTCAATGAACTCCAGGAATGGCTTTTCGTTGTTGTAGGCCGTTTTATTGAACTCAACGGGAACTCCAGAGTGATATCGATCGCCTTCCTGAGTCTTGATTTTGGCACCTGGCTATGGAAAATAAGCTTAGGCTTCATGCGGGATACCCCATCAGCAAATAGAAGTGTTGCTTGACATTTATCCCAACCATTTTGCTGAGTCCTAACAGAGATAGATTTATTTTCGATAAAATCGAAGGTGCGTCAATCTAGGTATTCAAAAGGAATTGGTGTTTCATCAAGGTTAAGGATATTGCTTAGGGAGTAGCGTCCTATATCAGTAACAATCTGATCTCGTTCAAGAGAGTTTCTAGGCTGAGAGTTTCGGTGGTTAAATCGAAGCCACTCTTGAATAAGCTGATGATATTCTTCAGGAACTTTGGATGCTTTCTGAGATATAGATCGAGAGCTAATACTCCATTTTCGTAGGAAGTTGATAAACCAAGCATGTGAAAACACAAAGATCCGAGGTGCATTGGGATATAGTTCTGAGAAAGCTGCTTGGCCTGTCTTCGAAACCAACCCCGTCGTACTGGTCTACCGGCTTCACGCTCTTTGAAAAAGCGCTCAAATAAGGTAATCTCCAGTTGTGGCCACAAACATAACCATGATGCATTTGGTTGACGTCGAGAGCTAATTTTCTGACCCACAATCTGCACTCGATATTTCTACCACTCAGCAATTGTCCTTTGGGGAATCTTAAACCATTGACTAGCTTCAGTTTGTGCAGGACAACGATATTCTATTCCATCATCCTCATCATCATCCTTTGGAACTCGATGATGCATAAGAAACATCAAGACTTCTATCTTTTTCTCTCTTGAGTAGCTGCGTTCTACTCTTCGGATAGGCCCCCGAGCCTTATACACTCGATTTTCCAAAGTCTTAGGCTTGGGTCTAGGTCGTTGTTTTGCTTTTGCTCGTGGTGTAGCAGGGATAGCCTTCCGAGTACCAGGTAGGTACTGTAGGATATTGGTATCGCACACTGATGTAGGCTGCAAAACTCGTATGCGTCTTGGTGGTGCCCCCCAAACACAATATACAAATAAGCTTAAGCATAAAACTAAATGAATGAGCTTCATCGTGGAATACAAGATCACCAACACCTTGATTGGCTTTGCCTCTGTAAGTCGGAGGAACGCATCCTCCAAGGAACTACTATTCCCCAAATCAAACCATAATCAACCCAATATGCCTCCCAAATCTCTTCCTACGTGTCTTGACGGTTCCGTCCATAGGGAGACCCAACGCAATCAGAAATTGGTTAACTTCGGGACCTACAACCTGTTAGGGCCAAATTGTTTTTGTTTGCCTAGAATTTGGATACATACCACGCCCAATTATCTCCCTGACCTTCCTGCCATCGGGGAGGTGAGCCGACACCTTTCAGTGTAAGTCGTTGAGTGATGGTTCATAAATAACTCCTAGTCTTTTGACCCTAGCCATGTCCTAATTCCACTGCCCTGCACCGGAGTAATGGAGTTGGTTTTCTGGGTCCAGCAGGTATGGACCACTGCTCTCCCGTTCTTATACTTGGGCCTTTTGTTTGCAGCCTCAGGCCGACCCGCTGCATCGCCCCCCTCATCCTCCCCGACTGCCCCTGCCTCTGCTTCTAACTCCTCCCTTGCAGCTGCCCGCTTTCTCTTGCTTCTAGATTCCCTTGCCTTCTTAAAACAGTCGAGCATTAGCTCGTTAAGTGTCCTGTGGGCGGGTTTTGTATCATCGGTTTGGCTCGCAGATCTTCTCGGTTGGACCGGATTCCTCATCGAAGTATTGCCTTGATCATCATCGTCCCCTGGAGCTCGACCCTCTCTTTGCCTGGCTTCTGAATTACTGAGAAGCGTTACCACATTTCCTTCACATGCACTCCATCTATCTCTGCGCAGCATCTCTCTAACCTCCTCCTCCTCTTCTTCTTCCTCCTCCTCCGCTTCTTCCTTCTTCCTCCATTCTTCCTGATTTCCCCTCCTCTCACTCATATCCTTCTCCTGCGCCCCCCTGCTATAGTCTCCCTCCTTTAATCTCTTGACTTCACCCCTGACCACCCCCCATTCTGCCTCATCCAACACAATCGACTGCTTGCTGATTTTCTTGCCACAGCCTCTTCAACGTCCGGGGCTCTAGTGAGCTCTCTGAGCATGTGTTCCGCCCTCCTATGTTTCCTTCGTGCCTTCTCCTATACACGTTCTTCCTCCTGGCGGCCTGGAGGTGCTGCCACTTAGCTCTCCCTAGGGCTCGAGCATCGAATTTCAATATGGGGAATCAACAATAACGAAGCCATCCACTTGTTCAATATATCGCGACACAGGATCTAACCATTTGCACCATCCCGCACTCTTGCCCCATAAGGCTCCTCTACGGTAACGGATCGTCGTCCCTGGTAAGCTGCATTTGGAAGAGAAGTGGTATGTATACCCCATCTGCCACTGCGAGGAAATTTCCCAAATCCTCCTCCGATGTGATATAGTAAATGGGGGCACGCATGCCATGAATAATCAGATTGTTTGAAATCACAGGGTTGTATTTGGCAAGGTTCTGGGGGTGCCAACATGAATTGTAGCCTGACTAAAAGATAGGTGGGTATTGCTATCGTCAGCAAGTGGAGGAAAACGAGGGGCATCCGGATCGGGAATGCCAGTGGTTGGGTATCTTGGTTTGGTATAACACCAGGACCACGTGGATGCTGTTTTGGGGCGGCAGGCTGTTTGGGAGAGGGAGGCTGTTTGGGAGAGGCAGGCTGTTTGGGAGAGGCAGGCTGTTTGGGAGAGGGAGGCTGTATAGCTGGAGGCAGTGTAGCCGGAGGCTGCTTGGGAGCACGAGGGTGTTTGGGAGCGGGAGGCGCGAGTCTGGGTGGTCTTTCTGGGACTGGTGGTGGAATGATTGCCGCTATCAGTTGGGGTCTTGGTGGGGATGGTTCTGGAACGGCGGTAATGTCTGGCCTCGCTGCTCGAGCTGCAGCCCTCTGCCTCTCTGCAGCAGATGCTGTTCTGGCCTTTGCAGACCCATAACTACCTGGCATATATGCAGGTTCGACTATCGGAGTCCCCAAGATCTGGCAGGCGATCGACGGGTTCTATTACTATATGGGAATAGGGATCGGGCAATGCAGATTTCTTGATACCTCAAGACTACCGCATTAACCCACCGGGCATTCTCAATTGTGTGGAGTTGTACTCGCCGCCTCCTCGTTCACTGTTGGCGGCACCGCTGCCCAGAGAGCCCCCAAAATCGCCGAGCTACATCGATACAATATATGTACTGCATATCACGCCCCGGAGGAATACCACCGCCCTGCTATGCAGCCCCAGAACAACTGTAGCAGGAATTGTTCCCGGTGTCAATACCTACCCCCATAAAAGGGGTCTGGCCCATGGGTTTCTGGCATGGTGATATGTATGCGGACGGACGTTGGAGGACCTCCTCTGGAGACCATCTTATACATCCCCACCTCCCCGCCATCCACATTCTCATCGCTCGTGTCCCTCTTTTCTAGCCTTCGCAGGCCCTTGGTTTACTGGCGTAGACGCGGGTTCGGCAGTCGGATTTCCCAGATCAGGTAGGCGACCTACAGGTTCAATTTCGGTAAAAGTATCAGGGAGCTTGGGCCTCCACGGTGTTTCTGCTTTGGGCCCGAGGCTCAGGGATAATCCCATAAACCCCTCTCCCAGCTCTCAATTTCTGGCAGTAAGAACCCCAACTAAGAGCATTGCGTCGATGTCGGGCTTGGTAACTTTCCTTTCTCTGAAACTAAAGGATGCAAAGGTAAACTTTGATGCGTTTCCGGTTGTAATGCGCTCGATATCTTTGCCCTGGCTGTACTCCACACTTCCTGATTTTGTTCCTTCCATCATGACACCCTCTTCTTAATTATCGCCACACCCCATTTTTTCTATTCGGACTGCAACGCCAGACTAGCAACATCAACGCATTGAGACCTTCTCCTTCACTGGTATTACCGCTGGCCAGAATTCGTATCTCCCAGCTACAACTAGATAACCTCTTGAAGACTAGGCATGAAGCTCTTCTTTGGAACTCGTTTTTGTCGTCGATCATCCGTTTCCGACGAATGAGGCCCCTTGCTCGCGGGGGCATTTGGCTCCACCAATGCCATCAGTTGGAAATAGTCGCAAACGCACCCCAGATATTGGGGAAATTTGGTAGTGGGTTAGCCATTCCGAAAGAGGAGTAGGAGCCGATTTTGCTGTACTGTTGTATGGCCAGATATTCAATTATTCAAATGTTGTTTGTTATAATGAGAATTTGGAATCGCTGTTTGCTAAGAATAGTGGTTCATATGTGACATTATAGCACTCATACATTTAGGGAGGGGGACGGCGGCAGGGAAGGTGGCTGCGGACCTTAGGGGCCTGGCGGCGGCTCCAAGGCCCTGTGCAGAAGGTTCCGACCATGCGCTGCTTGCGCCGGTGTATAGCCACGATGAAAGGCGGACGGGCCGGGGGTGGATGCTGCTCCCAACCTCCCCGAGTTACCAGTGATGCTTGCTGGAAGGTCATCGAACAGCTTTGCTTCATCCAGTCCACTTTTGCCCTCCAATACCCCATTACCCAACAAGTCCGCAATCTGCTCTTGTACTGTCGTCGTGTAATCGTTACCCAGTGACCCAGAAAAGTTGCCTAATCCCAGATCATCTGCGAATTTCTTGTCACTCTCGGACACCACATATTGCACGCCATGTCTTGGGTATCCCAACCCAGGTCTGCTTTTGAGGTCTTAATTAAGTTCTTTGTTGTGAATGCCGTAATACTAAGGTGGTGGCGACGGGGTTGGCAGGGCGGGAGAGGGAAGCTGGGACCATTGGTGATTCTTGCAGCCAGGAATGCTCGCAATGATATCTGCACCCAAAAGACCGTTGGCATAGTAGATCTCGCACAATTTCGTGCGCAGAGTATAATATGCATGTGCGATGGACACAATCTAATACATGATTGTGGAAGAGTATCAGGTACTCCCGGATGAGGCCCTCTGAATTCACGTCGAATAGGATGTGCGGCATGGTGGAGACTGCGTTTCCCTCGGCCGGACATGGTTTTCATGTACTTTACTTTTGTTCCCTGAGTTTCGGCTTGGGCCTCGAAGCCCCACTTCTTTACTGTCCCAGCGTAGCACAATTGGCTAGGTAGTTCAGAGAAAGCCCTGCAATTGATGTTAGCGCTCTTCACAGTATGAGGAGATAGGTACAGCGTTCCGAGTACCTTACATCATTCATATTGGCCATACCGCCTGGAAAGAAAAGTAAGATTTGAGAGTGAGGCCTGTGGCTACTCGTGCAGTAGAACATCATTTCCCCCAAAAATCTTTCAAAGCATTTGGAGGAGGGGAGGATATGTTCGTTTTTTTAAAGCTGCCTTTTGAATGTTTCTAAGTTGTCACTGATGATGCTGGAAGGGAGAACGAACAAGAGGCCTTGGATTCACGAGCTCTTTATACCTAATTCTCCCTTCAATAACTCTCACACAACCTAGCCCCAGAAGCCCATGAGCCCGCCACACCTCTAAGCTACCTTTGCAGATGTGCTCTAATCCTGCATGTGTGAAAGAGCGCCTGGTAATGACCGCTTCCGTGATTTGTTTAGAGCCCATTGACTGGAGTTCGGAATCCTACTGTATACTCTGCATACATGTGAATAATATCAGGGCCGAGTGAGTACATCCGGTTAGCATGCCCCCCCCCCACAAGCAATTTTTGTGACTGAGGGCAATGCGCTTACCTAAAGCTAGCCACTGAGATCTGAAGAACAAAGGATATCTGAATATGTTAGTACCGGTATCATCAGAAGCCAAGTCACCACATTAAAACCCACCACCCCCAAACGACCTTCGCCTCCATCAAACCAAGGAGAATTTGCCGGCACAATTTCTGAATTTTCCATCCCCACAAGTCATCACACCTCTCCCATCACACATGTACCACCACGCTGCACGGGGGTTTAGAAGAAATAATGATCAAATCTTTCTTTCGTTTGTAGTTTGTAGGAGTCCCGTTGCATATGAATAAGTGAGGTTCGAGTTACTACATCCGGTTAGCACACACACGGGATTGTTGTGACTCAGGGTAACGCGCATGCTGGTTATGTCTCAAGCCGTTAATGTCAGTCACCGAGTAGAACAAACGAGTTCTTCAGGTTTTCCACAACCATCACACCCTCAATGCCTCCAAACCAACTGCTGTCACGGCATATTTGCACTACAAATTCCGAATTTCCCGTTTCCCAAAACTGTTCATTAAATCCGGCCCGGGTCGGATAATGTGTAAAAAAACAGGTATATTTTTCTTCCATGCACGCAATCACAGGCTCTCCTTTACCACCAAGCCACCAACCCCAACCCCGCCGCGCTACATGATGCCTGCAACACATTAGCCCACCATTCCCTCCTCACCCCCCGGAATCAAACACCTCACTTACATTAATCTGATACGGCGGCTCCTTACGTAGCTCGGCTGCCTGCCTCTCCGCCAACTCCTTCGCCTCCTCCCCTTCCGCCCCACTACTCACACTTGCAACCTCCACCTGCGCCGCCATCGGATTCACTGGAGTCTGATCCGTGAATTTCTCATTCTCGACCTTGAACCGGATAACCTCGCCTTTGTCCATGTAGAGCTCTGTGCCTTCGCTGTGCCAGACCCACACGTTTTCCTTGATATCACTACTCAAAACCGTTAGCCCTGGCGAAATCCCAAGCACCGAGAGTGAAGAGCCCGGAAACGTACAATACACATCCATCAAACAATAAATGCCCCGGGATCAGGATATCCTCAAAAAAGTCTAACCTAACCTTAATCCCTGCTGGCGTAGATGACGAGATCCGTCCCGTGAGAATCTCGCCCTTGAAGGGGCGGAAGACAACCAATCGGAAAGTCACTGCATCAGCCCAAAAATATTAGCTCTCCCCTATCCTTTCCTTTCTTCCCCAACAACCATAATTACTCCTAGGGTGGCGGAGCCCTACCGTGGACATTCGCACTCCCATTCCCATACCCAATCAACCCCTCACTGGCTTTCAGTACATCGTATAGACAGATACACAGCCCGATGTTGTAGACGACTTTGTTTGCGTATTTGGCGTTGATTTCGTCTTCGATGGCTTCGGAGGTGGGTTTGGAAAAGTCCTGGGGATGGATGACGACTAGGTCGGAGAAGGTAGTCTTATGAGGAATGAAGAGAGTCAGTGGAGGCCCATTTCGATTAATTTGAGGGGATGCGTATGTGTATGCGCAATTCAAATGACAATCGCGGCTCAGATGAACCCAAAGCAGCACAGAGAGAGAGACTCACGAGAATAAACATCCTGCCAGCCTCGCACTACAGCACTCCCATTGGCTTTGGGGGATTTATTTGAACGGCGCAAATGAGAGGACGCTTTTGAGGCTTTATGCAGTCCCACAATGGACTGATGATGACCCTACCGACCAGCAGCGAAGCTGTCGCGAAGGGATGAGCCTACAAGCTTAAAATTATTCGGGTCCGGGAACTCTTGGCATTTATTTGGCTTGCAGGTCGCATCCCGGCTCCGTCATAAGTTCATATATATACCCGTAAACCTCAGTCCATTGTGGGACTGCATAAACCTCAAAAACACCAAACAACTTCAAAGTTCCTTCTCATTTGCGCCGTTCAACTAATCCCCCCAAAACCAATCCATCAAACCCTTTCCATAGAGCGCTACCAAAATGCTTCCCACCCGATCCTTCCGAGGTCCCATGTGAGCCCCACCACCCCTCCACATCTCATGTCCAAATATACCTACCCCCCCTAGCATCCCCCGCTCCTCCTACTACGAGTCCGACTACCGCCAAGGCAAAGCCCTCCTCCGCGCCCGCCGCCCATATATCGTCAAAAACCTCATCACCGGGGCATGCATTCTCGCCTTCACCGCCAGTGTCTGTACGTACCCCAGCAAGAGCAAGCACAAGAACAAGGAATCACATCTGGAAGCACAATTGACAATTTTGCGTAGATATGTACACCCTCAAAGCCGTCTCACAAGACGACTTTGAAGATGTCCCAGTACCAAGTGGGCCCCCGCCTATGAGGGTGGCGGAGGTGAAGGTAGAGGCGGTAACAAAGTAAGACGAAGAAGACGAATAATAATATCTTCCTGGCTGAGTGGGGAGTATAATATATTTCAGCCATAGGTTAAGTTGTTGCAGAACTCACTGTACATTTACATTTTTACATCAATATTAAAACCGGAGTTATATTTGTTTCACCATGATGGACTTCTTCCTCCACTCAACTCGTAATATCTAAGTAATGGTGGGGCTGGGGTACATAAATATTTGGCCGTTCATGAGATATATATTATTATTTTCTTATGATTGCGAGTGAATGCAAAAAAAAACCCAAACGCCTCATCGAATCATTTCCCCTTGTGTAGGACAGGAGAGTCGGTTTATATATTCTCATTCCGTTCTTTTCCCATGGTATACCAACACAACTCATGCGCTCACGCAGCCAGTAAATGTTTTGCCACAAAGTCCTACCCCAATCCATTAGCAGGCACCACAGACACCCAAGGGGCGCTCCAACAAGGCCACTCACCGGATACTCATTCTGCAGCATACTAGTTATATTCTCCACCTCCTGTGCGACCCCCGCAATCCTCTCATCCCACTTCCTCAGCTCCTTGCCAATCACCGCATCCGCCTGCCCCCCCGCATCCTTCTCACTCGCCGCATCCTGTGTCATCGGCGCTGCTAAACCCCCCACATCGAAATAAATCAATTTATCAATCTGGTCGATCCTCCCCGCCAGCCTCTTTTGCTCAATCATCCTCGCCGCGTACTCCTCCGCTTTTGCACCCGACAGCCCAAGAAGAACGCCTAACTCCTCTACGCCGATATTGTTGTAGAGCTTTGAAGTAGCGAGAAGGTTATGCTCAATCACAGCTTTTGCGAGGACGGTAGACCCGTCGCCGAGTTTAGCGAGCTGGTGGGGTTTGAGTCGCTCAGAGAAGTCGGTGACTTCTTGAGGGGAAAGGAGTCTATCAAGGTACATCTTCTCCAGCATGGAGTAATCCGCTGGTAATTGCGGGGATCGATCATCTTTGTAAAGTGTAGCAAGAGACCGTGACCTCTGTGGTCCAGCAGGAGCCAGCACCGCACAAGTAATCGCCGCAGAAAGACAATGCATCCTCTCCGTCTCCACAATCAGCGGCGAGAAACTCAGCTGATGATACCTCTGACATGCATTCAAAAACTGCCTCTTTGCATCCAGCACCCTCGCCTGACACAACTGAAACAGTAGTGTCGACTCTGGGTTCGTACTCTTGTAAATCAGATACGTCGCTCTGTTGAGATACGAGTCCGCAGCAGTAGTATCATCATCCTCTAGCAAATTCCTCATAATCCGAATATAAATATCCAACCGATATTGATCATCAATAAGCCTCTGACTACTCTCCAACGTAATCCCTTGCAAGGCCTTCGCCGCCTCCGCATTATCATCTTCCGTCTCATAAACCGTAGCCAGTATCTCCCTCATCTTACTATCCTGCTCTTCGAAACTGACAATCCTAGGGCGGAGTTTCTCGATGGTATACACGCAGATTGCCTTGCGGGCTTGTAGGTCGGGGAGAGCTTCCACTGCGTTGACAAACACGCCCAAGATGGGCCGGGACGCAACGATACCGACTGATTCTGCGAGGACGGAGTCGACGAAGGCGAGCATATTGGGGACGAGTTTGTCCGGGAGGGATTCGGTGGTGATTCGGGTGAGGAGGTTGGAGAATTGATTGACTTTGTCGGCTTGCGAGACGGTGGAGCATTCGATGGAGCTGAGAGAGGTCAGGACCTCGGTGTCAGCGGAGGATGAGGACATGATGGGTGGTTGTGAGCTTGCGAGGCGGGGGTATGAGCTGTTGTTGTTGCTGTTGCAAATGTTGTGGGGAAAGTGTAACAATAGAGCTTCTGGACGTGTTATATAGGTAAATACATACCTACTTCCCTGGTGCTGGTGGGGGAGCTTCCAATCGATAAGGTTGCGATAAATAAGCCGCATGCAATGCAACAGCCATGCCAAGATCAACTATGCAGTCCGCGAGGTCCATGTACATATTACATGCATTTACGAAGATGTATGTACGTATTCTTACAGGTTATGAGCCTGGAGCTCTGCTGAGGCATCACGATACATATGCCATCTGTCTAAGCTATAGACGCATAAGCCGAATAATGGGGAGATCCTCAAACTACAGCAGTCATCACAGTACAGTACTTACTGCACAAGCAGATGCCACTCATGCCGACGCATCAGCCGACAAGCCGACCAGTACCGACAGAGTACCGAACAAGATGTTGTCACCTCCTACAATGTCCAAAGAAAGGTCCATCCCAAAGCTAAAACCAAAGCTTGTGGGTCATTACAACTATGCAGATCGATTAAAAACGGCCCTCACCATGGATGAGTTAGGGAGCGGAGAAGTTACCGATCCAAAAGAAAAACCGGCAGCCTCGAGCGCAGCAGGATCCTCGAACCTCCACAGCCACAACCTTGACTGAGATCGAATGGCGAAAGTCAATAGTAAAAGAAGGGAAAGTTATCTATCGGAAGCAGATCTCAAAAAGGGCGGAGATAAAAACAATTGAAAGAAGGACACAAAAGGGGCAAGCAGAGATCAAGCAGGCCAATGCCGGAGCCATCAAAAACCTCCAAGAAAGAAACTATTAAAAAAACACCAGGTGTAGCACGTCGGAATCCCAACCGTCACACTTCTCCTTGATCGAGGCGCGGATGTGAATCTCACTGGTGGTAAATACGAGGATTACCTAAAGGGGCCCGACAACCTCGGTCTTGGTGATATACGGAGATACCTCATACGGCGGAGATGGAGCAAGGTCGCAGACGAGGCCATGACGGTGCTGGGAGGGCAAGTGGGAGGCTGCGAGGGGGCAAAGGGTGCAGCATGGGCACAACAACCGAGATTTTGAAGACAGACAGCGAAGGAGTATACATTTTTTGACTCCGAATTCAATCTATTCAGCCAGGATATAGCGTCCCTGAAGGATGACATGGCAGCCCGTACCAATGGTCATAGATTTCTCACTGACCCACGGAATATTATTGCCCTTCGCCCTAGCCAACAAATTATGCAGTTGAGATTTAGTTTCTCAAAAACCTCCAAATTCCTCTACTAGAGCCGCCACATCGAGCACCGACACTACAAATGGGACAGCCACCCAAACAGGTACATATTGCAAACACAGCTGAAGAGGGGAAAGCAGGATATGAAGGATGTGACCGATTTGAGAGCTTTGTTCAAGCTAGGTGCCCAAAAGGCTAGTTTGATGGATGGGAAGAACAAAACCGATATCTCGAGAAGGAGTTCTTGAAGTTCTTCTATAGCAAAGGAGCCTATAGGGGAGGAGGTCACCGAGCAGGACCCAGAGTAGATCCCCCGGTGAAATAGCTACCCACATGCATAAACACCACGGTATTCAAACCAATCAGCAATGGAAAGATAGCCTCATTGAGTACATGCACAGGGTGGAGAGGGTTGCGACTGGGATGTTGACGATGAATAGGGGGCATAGAGAGGGGTATCATGTGATAAGGTGTTGTTTTGGGAAGTGGATTTGATATAACGCGAGCTCTCATCCTCTCTGAATATATCAATTCCCACAATTCCTCCGTTCATAACCTCGTAATTCTTGCATTCAGGACATTTGGTTTTAAATGTGGTTTTGTTTGCAGGAGATAGTTGAAGTAAGTAGTAAATCAAGCCTGAGTGACTAGAACTCGAACCAGCAATATTGGGTATGAAGGACCGCACTTCGAAGAAAGGATAAAGCTCAATTCACCACTATTCGAATATCTCGGCAACCAACTGAAGTTGATTTCTCCCACAAGTTATAAGAAGCTCAAGGACTTTAAACACCCAAAGGATTTGGAACCGTTATGTGAACCGTGGGCAGGTAGGCATAGCCATTAACCAACAAATGATTCCCTCAAGCCCTCTACTTCACCATCAAGATTAGATAGAGGGATATCAAAACGGCTCCAAATGTTGTTGTCCCATATGGCTTCTTATATGGGTGGAGATAGAGTGGTTACCTCCAACAAGATCCCAGGGAAGGAAGCATGCGAACATGCTTGACAATACAACAGCCACATAATACAAAACCTTTGATTATCGAAAAGGACTATCTATCCCCAACGGACAGTTGAGATATCCAGATTATTTCAGCTAATCGATAACTGCTCTAATTATCGACAACAGTGAAGAAGAAGAAGAAGACGCACAGGCTCTCTCATTGCAGACTACGAAACAGCCCGCAGAACGCATGGACAATAAATACTCAAAAGCCACCACTACCAAGGGGCGAACAAGAATCCACCTTACAGCCAACACTTCCTGCTCAGAATCACAAAACCTCCAGTTCGATGACCGGGCGGGGGGGGGGGAATGCACTATTGCCGAGCATATCGCTATGTGGCACTAGAATATCACTGGTATATACAAACATTCTTGCAGCTGAAATCACACTATTCCGAATACTCGAAGCCTCGTATTCTTATAGGGAGGGTATTGGAGAGCTCTTCAGCCTATAAAGGGGAGGGTATTAGGGAGGTCATATTGGGTATTGGGTTGATTTTGGTGGGATGTGAGGGTAACTATGCTATAGTGAGCATGCAGAGGAGCAAAAGTATAAGGATTTTTATTATTATTATTTATCGGAGTGAAGTTTGCTCTAGTCTCGGTACCAGTCAGAAGCTCTAATTACTTTATAACAAAATGGTAGTCAATTACCAAACTCTTCGTCACGCGAATCTTGATCCTAACTAGTAATCTAGTTCCATATCACCCTAGAATTCTGCCCACGGTCAACGGGCGAAACCCCATCTCCAGAGTCCCAAACTCAGACTTCCATCTCATGTATCTCCCAAAATTGCTTCCGCGAGCCACTAGAGAGAGCTTCATCATATCCTCACCACAGTTCCTACATGTTTCAATCCTAAATCTAAAACCACCCCCCCAACTTTCACGCATTCACCTCTAAGGCTTGCTATCTGTGCTTATAACCTTGCATCCAGCCAGAGCATTGAGTTCGTGCTGTAAGGCCCTGACTGTTAGGGCTGGGAAGACAAAAGCAGTCAGTTCATAGCCTAGCAAGTTGCAAAGTGGCTTCATCTTGCTGAATTATTAGCGGGGAGAATCAGGGTAACAGCAAAAAGACAGGGAAAGTGGTAGGGAGGAGAACGCCTTGGGAGCAGGATTCTGAGTGCGCAGATTTGGGAGGTTTCGTGAGCATTTAGATAACCATACCACAACCGAACTGGGATGATAAGCCCCTCACCATATGTACAAGTAGTATGACGTACCTGCCACTGCCTAAGCACAAGTTCGATTTCCCAAGTGAATTTTCTCACTAATCAACCTCACATACTGGAACTTAATTTCTCCACTTTGCAAATTTGGTCTGTTCCACCATTACCGTAGATTCTTTCAACGGGGGTCTTGCTATTGAGTAAACCTTCTGATCATATGTCCAAAGTTACAATACTATTCATGTACATATGCAGTGTAAAGTGAAGTATCCCTGGATTTGACTATGATGGATCCACCCCAAAAGGAGCTCCTGCATAGCTTCCGTTGAAACTGGCGTTAACGACCGACCACTGGTGCTGGCAAAACCAGACGAACTCCCCTCATACTCTAGAGTATCTGGAGGGTTCCGGTGTACTATGTATTCACTGTATTCCTTTGTCCTTTGGTCTTGCATCGAGTAACAAAACTCAGCAGCGGATAACAATTGCAGATGCTTCTTATATCATTCATCCTTTTGACACTCAGGTAGTGTCAGGTAAGTTATAACAGGCAAGACCTTTACTACCTAGGACTAAATGATATTGTAGCTTTGGTAGACCCATAAATAAATGCTTTATGTCTATGTCATGCTTTTAGTGTGCAGAATGGCATTTATAGTCAATATCCCGAGGACCAAGACATATATGATGGGCAACAACAAAGACAAGTGGGAGGTAATGTTTGAATTACTCCTTTGACCGGCCGTGGCTAGAATTCATGCACATTTGCAAATGAGGAAATTAGCCACCCAAGCTTGTGCCACTTACCCCGGCCTTAGGTTGAAGTGATCTGGTGAACATGGGATTCATGTAGCTTCAATCGTGATATTGTGGGATAAGGGCCTGTGATAGACCTCTTAGAGGATGTGGATGCGGTTCTCCATTCTCAGCATTAGCCATGTTCAAACCAAAAACGATTGTCTGAACTCCCACCATGTACAGCCGCTAAGGCTAGGGTGTATTCTTTCCTTGGTAACATTCACTAACCGTTGGGGCAATATAGCACGGGTGGTGCAGGTCATCTAAGCCGGGAACTTCTATAGTATTCACCGGCAGTATGGGCCGGTAAGAAGAGGCACTGTCTGTCTAAATAACCTACTGGTTTAAACGCCAATTACTGCTGGATTTTGCACCAACCAGACTAGTTTTGCATGATCATGAGCTTTCCGCTTGGGGAAGCGACTGCCCAATAGGGTGTTTAGGTACCCTAATGCGGTAAGTTCCAGGCTCATGAATATGCTTACTTAGGTAAGCACTTCAACTTCATTACTCGCAACTATAGCTTAGTTTATAGTCTCGGGTCGATTGAAACGTTGACGTTAGCTAGCTAGCAAACTGCTACTCAAGCGGTTACACAACCCCTCGTAACTCAAGCCGCTTAAACTTATGGGAAGACAGCCCAGATATCGTTCAAAATTACAACAGGCGTCTGAAACATTCGGAATTTTGCCTACGCTGATGGTAGTGCGCTATAAGAATATATCATACAACTCTCCGGGGGCCCTATATGTACAAATTGGATTCTTGTGCATGTCTAGAGGGTGCCATGAGAGCTGACAGGACGAACAGTTACCTGTGCAACCAGTATATGGTAATCGGCCACCGCCGAAGCTTCACTTTATAGTGAGTTCTCAGTGCAAAATCTCGAGACTACAAAGTCTAGAGTAGTCTGGTTGGCACCTAACTGAGCTATGGTCAATCCAGTGCGGAATAGACTCGTGCCCATTTCCTCTCCTATCGGCGAGTCTGTCTCATATTAATTCTACTTATCATCGTGATAAGAGGTAGTTCCGAGATATCGAGATATAAGTTCTTGGATGCCGATCTGGTGCAAATAGTAAGGATGAGCAGAACTTCATCTTAACCACTTGAGCACCGAAGGCTCCATATTTCTGGTGTAATCCAAAGGACCCTTATCCGCAGGGCGGGTAATAGAGGTGGTTGCCTTGTTGCATTTTGGTAGCCTGGAATTATTCTCTAGCTACGGGCTCTAGGCCACTATGTGACTAGACAATGGTGAAGGATTCAGATCAGCAGAAAATGAGTGATCCCGGCCTGAAAGGTATCATTCCATACTAAGTACAGTACTTACATTTTGATCAACAGATCAAGAAAGGTTGAAAGTGTTTTTGATACAGGAGGACACACCTGGTCTGGCTGCTCTAGGGTGCTCTATAGTCTCGGGCAAACCATGCAAATACCACCAACTTCCAGCCAGCTGTCGGTGACAAGAGGGTGGGGATGGGCTAATATTATTGTTCTAGCAGGTTGCTGGTCAATTTCTCATCAATTGCAAAGTGGAGTACGTTTACTACGAAGGAGGTGCCTGGGAGTATACTGAAGTAGGTAGTAGATCATAACTTAGCTAAGTACTTTATCTCACATTATTTGTAGAATTTCGAGTTACAGCTGACATGTACACCCCCAAAATATCCCACAGGAAACCTCACATCATACACATCGATACCCATAAAGACCCTTGATAAATAAAATAAAAACACCCCAGCGGTTGCAACAACAATCCCCTTGCTTATACCCAAAATAAGTGTTAATATCCCAATACCTAGCATATAGTCAAAACTGTCTTGGGCTGCCAACTTCTGATGGACTAGTGAGGCGCATCGAATCCAATTGACTCTTCAAATTCTCATTGACTTGCCTTGTCGTTTCCTTCTCTGCTTCTAGCTCCCCAATACGCTTCTCTAACGCGGTAATCTTTTCCTTATTCTCGTTCTCCAACGCGGCAATCTTTTCCTTACTTTCTTTGAGAAGCTTTCGGTTGATATCTCGCCTATATTCCCATGTTGGTTAGACCACCTCACAAATTATGGGGTTCCGGGGATTTACCCTCGCTTGAACCCTTCTGCTTGCAATGCCTGCCTACCCATCAATTCCATCAATCTGCTTTCCAGATCTGTGGAGATTCTCCCAAGCTCATTTTGGAAAGAGAAAACCTCCTGAGTCAATGCTGAAGGTGTCTGCAATCCAATGGGACCAAGAGCTCTCCGGAGAGTTCCGGGGGTGTTTGGTGAAGGCAGTTGGGTGAATTGGCTGGAGTGTCTATGGGGTGTTTCTGGGGCGAACGTAGTGCGGGAGTCGGGGCTTACACCTGCCGCAATAAGTCTCGAAATGAGGCCATTCGCGGGTGTCTGTTGGAGCGGACGAGTAGTGAAGATATCATCCTCACCCTGATCGAAAGCTAGGCGGCTGCGATGGCCGGTACCTGGGGTCGTTGGGGCAGTTGCAAAAGACGTGGATGCGCTTACGAATGATGTTGACGCACTTGCAAAGGAAACCCTCCCTTTACTGGGGGTGTCTTTTATTGATATTCGTCGCTCCTTTCTAGAAGACCCTGCTGCTGGGGCTTTGGCAGTGAAAATATCTTCGTCAGATGTCTCCCACAAGGCATCAGAGTATTTTGATGAATCACTTGTTACACCATCCACTTCGTCACGATCAGTTTCTTCCCCGCCCTCTTCAAGTTCATCAGCTGGTCGCTTTGACGATGATTTCTCTCCTGGCAATAGTGGCGGGAGTGGCGGTCGAGCCCCGGCTGGTTGAGAAGGGTCGTAAGGTAGAGGCTTAGGAAGTGAAGGGTAACCTGCCCGAGCAGCGGCAACATCTGATTTCGGGCTATCTGCACCCATCATGGCCTGGGTTTCAGAGTCATCCTCCCAGCGAAACATAGCACACGCGAAGCACCGGAAAACTGCACAGCAGAAGAGATGGTCAGCATCTTGGTTTACAAATACACCCTGCTTCACCCCAAGTCCCTTCTTTCTGATCCCAAGCAGAAGACGAAGGGAATCTCTAGGGGACTAATGAATTTAGGGCAACTAACACCAGCGGGTTTGGTTGGGTCCGGGTTTTTTTGTTTGCAGTCTAACAGCGACACGTCTATGCAAGAATCTCGTCAACACTTCCGTTCAGGTCATTCTACCAAAGCACACGAGAACAAAGTAGCTCAAGATGCATCGATGATGGTCGAGATTGGCCTACCTTGGGTTGCATTCGCCTGAACAAAGCGGGTAAGCATTCTAGACGACTACCTATGAGAATTCGAGGGGAACGCACATTTCCAACCCTCCTCAGCATCATACACGCCGTTCGGCCGCCTTATGCTTTTGCTGGGGGTACTGGGCCAGGGAGCGGCTTTTTTTGGTGTACCGTTCATTTCCCAACAGCAGTGTACGGATCGTGAAGTACCTCTTAACGTACGACAGACCTAGAGCAGGCAGAGTAGGGTGCTACTTATATAGATTCTAGCAGTGTGTAACAGTGTACTCAGCTGCAGCAGGAGGGGCAGTCAAGTGCTCACCGACATGCATACGTTATATATGCCCTCTCCAGGTCTGTTTTTGCAGCCATTGGTTGGTGCGTTCTTATGCCCCCAACATATCTGGGTGACTGCCGTACTTACTGTAATGCAGCACATACAATGTATCGGTACCTACTCAGTACTGGACGGCTGTTATTCGAATTCATACAAAGGCACTCCTCCACCTCCACACTCTCAACGTCGCGGGTTATCCGCAGCCACAGATTTACCCAACCGACGGTGGGTGGTTGGCCAGGCAACGGCGCTGTCCCCTGCCCACAACAAATCCAGGCCGGGGTTGCTTCGGCCACCGCAAAGAAGTCCATCGCTTTTTGCTCTTTCTCCCTCTCCTCTCTTCCTTGTGGGAAAGGAAAGGAAAAGAAGTAAAGACACCACACAACACCCACCGACCGGCCGCGAGGCTCGCTATATAACAGCACTGCAATTGTATCGCATCGGAGACAATACCTACAGTACAGGTGCTCGCGATCGAATCGATCGAATCGAGAGTGACGCTTCCATCCACTGCATACATTTCTTCCAGGGCCCCGGCTATTCGCTATTGTACCAATATTTGACAGCGACAAGGTTGGGGTTTGAAACGAAACATACAGCTACTAGTACGGTAGCTAGTAAACACAGGCGGGAAACATCAACACTGGTGCCAACAACAATAACGACAACAACGCCGACAAACAAACTGCTGAAGATACAGCTCTGGGATTAGGTATCAACAATATTGGTGGAGTCTGTCAACACTTTATAATAATCGCTGAAAATGTCATCGTCAGCAGCGGGATATCAATCTCCGCTGTCCACTCTGAGCCGATCATCGAAATACCGGATACCAAGTCCCTCCGGGACAACGACGAATTCGTCTGGCGCATCGACTAACCACTCGAGCTCTTCAATATCATCACGCAATTCCTCACCAGCAACAAATAATGCCCCACAGGAAGATAAATCCGATGTCCTCATTCTCGATGAGGATGATTCCGACTACGATGATGAGCCAGTTACACAAGCCCCGCAACTCAGTGCTCTCGCGAGGATGCTACTGAGTGAATCACCCAAGTCTACAGCGAAATCGCCGGCAGCACCAGCCCCCGCACCACCATCGCGGCAGCAGCAAGCACCATTTACTACGAAGCCGAGACAGAAGCTGAGCTGGGGGACCACAAGTACGGAGTATATTAAGAAAGAAGACACAGATGGAGATTCCCCACCGAAAGAAGACGGCGCAAGCACGTCATCATACGGTAACTTTGTGACCCCAGCGCCTAGGATTTCCAGGACGATAAGACCGTTCACTGGGTCTTCATATTACACCTCGACAGTGCCTGCGGATGGGTATACCGATGCAACAATGGCTGATGGTAAGGAGGTTGGTGGTGTGACGGCTACACATGTAGTTCCAGAGAGTGCGGTACGCTCACAGCTAGGCTCAGCAGCGAGGTGGAAGTCGGCTGGGAGGGGCTTCATGGGTGGGCTGGCTGGCGCACCCAGGCGAGGGGCAATCAGGAGGGAGAGCAGTGACCAGGAGGATAAGGATAGGGTAGACGAGGCAAGTCCCGAACCAGTGGAGTATGGGCGAACATCACCAGAGGGCAGTCCACTTCAACGGGCTTCAAAGGTACAATATGATGAAGAGAACAAACAGGATAGCGAGCCCAAGGAGCTTTCACTCTCGAAATCAAAGGGATCAACACCCGATAGCCAGCTAGTAAGTACGAGTCAGCGGAGGGAATCATGGTCATCTAGGAGGGCTACTCCCGAGCAAACCCGACCCGCCTCCCCAGCTGTTGACCCTATGGAGGTCGATTCACCACATCAATCCCCCACCCCGAAACCCTCTGAACCAAGGCCATCGTATTCGAGGTTCACCCGGCGAGCGCCGAGTTTATCTGGCTCTGGTGGGTCCGCAACATCCTTGCGGTCCTCTTCAGTGAGGGACCTAGAGCCCTCGCCTGTAGCGGTACCGCCGCTACAGCCATCATCACAAGGTCAGGACAAAGAGAATAGTGTACCCCCTAGTTCCCGCCGCTCATCCCTTCCAGGCAAATCCATGGGCCCCCCGCCCGCAAAGGCCGATGTTGACCCTCCGCCACCGAGATCGGCAACCCCGAGTAAAGCCTCCGCACCGAAAATGGCGCCGTTGGCTAGTTCTGGCGCGAGAACACCGAGTCCGGAACCACCGCAGAGGAGAGATGCACTGGCTAGTCGAGATAGGAATACACCTCACCGACCGGCGCCGCCACCGCCGAAAATGAGTATGGTTAATACGGTAACTGCTGCGGCGGGAGCGCAGAGTTCTAGGAAACGAGGCCAGGTGATCATAAACGGACGACAGTACAGACGGCTAGATGCGATTGGGAAGGGAGGGTCGAGTAAGGTGTATAAAGTCATGGCGGAGAATTTCAGGGTTTTTGCAATGAAGAAGGTGACGTTCAATGATGAAGAGGATGGGCAGGCGGCGATTTTGGGGTATAAAGGGGAGATTGAGTTGTTGAAGAAATTGGAGAAAGTGGATAGGGTGATTCGGTTATTTGATTACGAGGTTAACGATGCAAAGGGGTATTTGATAATGGTGAGCAGAACAAACCCTCCATGTGGAGTTGAGTTACTGATATTCCGTTGGGACTAGTTGATGGAATGCGGTGAAGCCGACCTCGCAAAACTCCTCCAAACCCACTATTCTTCCGAAACCGCCTGCTTCGATATCTCCTTCACGCGGCATTACTGGCGGGAAATGCTTCTCTGCGTACAATCTGTCCACGCACTCAACATCATCCACAGCGACCTTAAACCCGCAAACTTCCTCGTTGTCCAAGGTCGCCTGAAGCTTATTGACTTTGGAATCGCGAATGCAATTGTGGGTGATACAGTTAACGTGCATAGGGAAAGTCAGGTCGGAACGGTAAACTACATGTCTCCTGAGGCACTTACCGACGTGAATGCTACTCCTACTGGCCGAGCAGTCCAGGGGGTTGGGAGTAGCAGGTTGATGAAACTTGGGGCGCCCAGCGACGTTTGGAGTTTGGGATGTATTTTATACCAGATGGTGTATGGTCGAGCGCCGTTCTCACATCTTACTTCGATATACCAGAAACTTGCGGCAATTCCAAACCCGCGCCATGAGATTGCGTATCCGGAGGTGGGGATTGGTGAGGCGGAGGTCCCATGGAGTGTGATACATACGTTACAGGACTGTCTTGAACGGGATAAAGACGAGAGGGTGACGATTGAGGAGTTGCTGGGTGAGAGTAATGGGTTTTTGAACCCCGAGAACAGTAGGAGGAGGAGAGGGGAGGTGGGGATTACGGAGGAGATGTTGAGACGGGTGATGGAGAATGCGGTGGAGTATACGGTTAGGAGTGGGGGGGATCCAGGGAGGGAGGTGGTTAGAGGGTGGGCGAGGAGTGTGTTTTCGAAGCTAGAGGTGCAGGAAGGGAGGAGGAAGCCCAGGGGGGAGAGGAGCACGAGTGGAGGGGGAGGTGGGAGGAAGTCTTAGTGAGGTTGGCCTCTTTGGGTTTTTTCTTCTGCGAGTGCACTTTACCTGCCCAGCGGGGGGGTTGTATATGTTTACGTTGGTAACATGTGAATGGCTTGTTTTTTTTTGCTTATTCATTCGGATTGACTGGCTGCTTCATCTCTTGGGAGTATGGAGGAGTATACCTACTAGGAGGATTGGTTTGTTTTTGTTTGCTTGGGTTTTTTTTTTGTTCTGTTTGAGCTTGAGCATATATCCTTCCTAACTTTTCCATACCTGCTGTTGGAGTTCTCCTTTTTGGCTTTTTTTGTTTCAAGTAACTGGTTTTTTTCTGTGTTTGGTTATTACTACATGACGATGATGATTGATTGATGATACTGGCTCTTGAGGAGTTTTCCAGGGGCGGTCTCTGCTTTTTTTTCGTTGTGTTTGATGGTGTGGGATTTGGGATTTTGGATCTCGAGGAGGAGGGGGGAGAAGAGGGGATGTACTAAAAAAGGTTTTTTTTTGCGAGCTTGATGTATGTTTTTATGATACTTTAGGAACAATGAGGGCGGAAATGGAACTGGTGAGTTTGTGATACTCTGTATAACTTATGATGGGAAGGTCTATGCAATAGTAGTTTGTTTATATACAGTTGTGGGCAAACGCAATGGGCTTTGGGATTTTGGAAATTTGATATACACATGCGGCCCGGCGATAAGAATTCACCCCGCTCCACTCCAAATTTATACCGACCCCTCCAGCCCCGTCGCCGGCGCATCCTTCACGAACAACTCCCCAATCCTTAATACCGTATACTTGTGCTTACTCTTGACCGTCTTTGCCCTTCTCGTCCTCTGCTTCTTCTTAATCTTGACCCTCATCGGCTCGCTCGTAATCTCCACCACCCTCGCTCTCAGCTCAAAGAGATTCTCGTCTAGGTACGGAGAGCCTTTGATTGTGTAGTCCCTTGACCCGAGGATGGATGCGTGGGTGAGCCGGAGGATGTCGCCGACAGATACGTCGGGGAGGAGGAATGGGAGGGTGAGGGTGTCCCCGGGCGTGACCAAGAAGGGGAAGGAGTTGATGTGGATGGTGATATAGTGGGAGGGTTGGAGGCGGAGGAGAT
>Ga0307511_10001026_pt1 | contig 29635 bp, 18 predicted proteins | sample 13_EM_MG_FD_200266 | JGI IMG/M metagenome (GOLD analysis project Ga0307511, IMG submission 200266) | Populus trichocarpa ectomycorrhiza microbial communities from riparian zone in the Pacific Northwest, United States - 13_EM | ecosystem: Host-associated > Plants > Roots > Unclassified | place... | reverse complement strand
AGAATTGGAATTGCGAACAAATTCCACAAAAGCTACGTCATCATGCGATATTCTTCTAATTTATGTAGTGTTATTAAATAATATTAAACATTATTTTTTTAGTAAAACATAATTTTAAAAAAATTAACTTTTTTTTTTACTAGGTCGGACGCGGTCCAATAAATTTTACTCGCATGAATAGTGAAAAAAATTCACCTGGCACTGTTCACGTGAACAGTGACAGGTGAATGCTTCTCGCGGGTGAATTATAATTGACCTTGGCACTGTTCACTTCTTGAGTGAACAGTGCCCAGGTGAATTATAATTCACCTGGCATCACCTGGAATGGGCACTGTTATGAACAGTGCCCATGTGAATTAAGAGAAGCAGCGGGAGAGAAGCAGCTCCCAGCTGCTTGTGCAAAACGCCGGTTTGATGCAAAAAATTATGGGACCAACCAAACAATAAACTGCTGTTTACATGTTACCAAACGCCTGGTTTACGCGGTTTGCTTTAAAAGCTAAAGCTACCGCGTAAACAAACGCCCTCTTAGATTGCAAGCGCACACTGCTTCTCGAGAAATCTTAAAATATTATCTACATATAAGCATACATATAAGTTTTAATGAAACCCAATATTACATTTTTCAAACATGGCTCTATTATTACGAGAGTAAATCAAATCATCTACATATAAAGCATACAAAAATACATCTTTTCTTCATCTTTAATTTTAATTAAAAATAAGTATATTATATCTTTTAAATCCTTCCTTGCACTTTATATTCATTACCAAATTTCACGTAACGAGGTTGATGAACAAATACTTTGTCTTCAAGAAATAAACATCATGCTCTCGGAGCTTGATGTAACCCATACAAAACCAAATTTCACGTAACAAAGAAGTTGATTAACACATTCTTGTTCTTAAAGGGTTTCTATGTAGAAAAGCTGACTTCACGTATAATTTGAAGATAGATCACGAATTTTAAGTTGCCAAAACAATGATCACTCTTATTGTCCTATAGCTTGCTACCAAAGCAAAAAAACAAAAAATAAAAAAACCAACACCGTACTCTTTTTCATAACCTTTAGCTACTAATTATGTTTTACATGTGTGAATTTCATAAATTTTTCTTATACATCCAAGTTACACCAATGATCTTTTATTTTTTGGGAAGCTCTGTTAATTCTCACATAATTTTTTTTAATGATATCAATTTCATTATTAATAGCATTTTTTTCATTTTTTTTTCTTTGATAGTATCTCCGAAAGTCATAGGGTTACAATATAAAAATAGAAAAAAGAAGTAAATGGGTCATCATATTAATCAATTATTGTTATCTCATAATTACTCGTCCATGTAGGCTTTTTTTCTAACACGATGTGATCTTTGACTATTAGATGTGATTTAATAATCTACTAGTTATGATGCTTTCTTCGTGGGCTTTTCTCTTCCTTCATCATTCTCACAATCTAAGTCTACATGAATATTTTATTTAACATCATCATTGTTTTATGTTTAAATTTTAGCTTCATAATTTTTTTGATGTTAGGATTATATAGTTTATAAGCTTTATAATTATCACTAATACCAAGAAAAATACAATTTTCTCTCTTGCCATCAAATTCTTTTTACTTTTGATTTGGAATATAAACATAGGCAATACATCTAAAAACTCTAAGATGATTAATTATCAGTCTATCCATTTTAAGTTTCCTCTAGTAGTTTATCTTGAATGACAAGCATGAGACTTTTATTCAAAACATAATTGATCTAATTTATTACTTCTAGCAAAAAAATTCTTGTAAGCTATTCTTTATCAAAAACTTTGCATTATATTTATAGTAGTGTGATTTTTCCTTTCATAAATAGTATTTTGTTGAGGCGTATAAATTGTAGTAAGTTTCATGATTGTTAAAATTGCCTGTTTCATGATTTTTTTAATTGGTTTGTTGAACAAAATTATTGGAAGCCATGATTGTTAAAATTGTTATAATTATCGTAAAGGATCCTTTTTGTTTCCAATAATTAATTACTTGTTGATTCTCTATTGTTCTCTAATCTTTTTTGTAGGTTGATGTTGCCTGGACTAGTTACTAGTCGTGTAACTTATTGATGCTGCTGATGCGTTAAAAAAGTACTGCTCTCTGCTGCCTTATTGATCTAGAACGTGGAATGTTTGGAAATTGTTGAGAGCTACTACTAGCTATATGAAAGTTGCTGTTGTCCCTGTTTGGAGGGTGTTATTGTACCTGTCTGAAGTTGTTGCTCCAAGCTCCGGCTAGTTTAAGAAGGTTGCTGCAAAACAAGAAGTTGTCGCTTCCTTTTTTAAGTTGCTGCTGCTGCGACCCGTTAATTACCGCTCTGCTGGAATGTGTGAAGTTGCTGGGAGGACTGATTTGGAAAGTGATCTGCTGGACTTGTTTAAACACTAGTGCTGGATTGTTTTTGTGCACCGCGTCTGTTTTCTTCTGCAACGAGAGGCTACTACTGCTATTATATATGTTGATGCTGCTGCTGCTTGTATGAAGAACTACAAGAGGAGGTTGGTGCTATGTCTTGACACGAAGAGAGAAGTCTACTACTTCTGCTTCTATCAAGTCTAGTTCTGTCAAAGACGTTGCTACTACGTGTGCATCTTTATGCAATGATTCATTTTTTTCTCCTTTTCAACCTAAGATTTGATATCAATTATTATTGAAAACAATGCACGCAAATAAAGAATTTATTGATTGATTGATTTGATATCATTTTTTTTTCCTTTTCAAACTTATGAGGTTTAAGTATTTAAACCTCATAGGTATTTCTCATAGGTATTTATTGATTGATTTATATTTTAAATTCAGGATACATTAATCCTTATAGAAATTACATCTTTATCTATTATAATCTAATAAAAATTCTAATTATCTAGTTAAATAAAGAATCTAATTAACTAGTCTAACATAAATTCTATGATATTCTTTATCTTCTGATGTATAGAAAAATATTCATTTCTTAAAGTTTCATAATATTTTTCCACCTTGAAAAATATATTCATATTATATTGTTTTTCATTTAGAGAAAAATGGAAAAAATATATATTTAACTTAAACATGTTTTCTATGATATCCTTCATGTTTTAATGTATATAAATATTTTATTTTCTCATCTTAATTCGTCCATTTTTAATTTGTTTGTCATTATTTTGAGATAATCTTTCAACCTAATTACAGTGTTACGAAGCAAGCTTGTCATGTGAGCAAGCTTCCAAGCATCCAGATAGTGGCTTCAATGTAGCCATGAGAATCACTAGATCATTGACCGTACGTAATTCATTCCCATAATTTCAAATTACTATTTGCACTAAAAATTCATGGAAACCATTCCATTATTAAAACCATAAAAAGGTTCCATTAAAGGCATTGGACTTGATGGAGAGAGTTAATATAGTGGGTTTGTAAGATATAGAATCATACATTATTGATTTTTTTTCTTCCCCAAAACACAACAATGTGAGATTCTTGAGGATTTTCCCATAAAACTAAACACAACAAAACGTGGAATATTTCATGAATCATATTTCTTGAGGATTAAATTATCATTTATTGTTCATAATCCCTAGAAAGCAATTTGTTGTCCCATTAGCTTAGATGAACCTAACTGAGTATTCTTACGGGGAAAAGGCAGTTTGTGACATTGTTGCACCGTCATCAGCCCTTAGAATCACAAGCAAAAGGCATATTAAACATGATGAATATTTTTTTTATAAAAAAAACATGATAAGATTAAACCATCTAGTAGGTGGCTTAGTGATAAGAGCTTGGAACCAAGGGGTTTGCTCCTCCTGTGATCTCAAGTTCGAGTCTTATGGTTACTAATATAATGGCCACTAGAGGCTTATATGGTTGTTAATTTCAGGGTCCGTGAAATTAGTTGAGCTACGCGCAAACTAATTCGGATACCCACGTTAATTAAAAAAATGATGAAATTAGATACAAAAAGTTCACGAATTTATCAAACTAAAAAAACCGTTACAGATGTATAAAACTGGATTTTCTTAATTTATTTGTCGAATTGTATTATATATCCAATTCATATAACTAATTAATGCTTTTGTTCATTTCAATAATAATCAAAAGTAATTTGTCTTTAATTGAAATCAGGCCCGTCCAAAAGGTTAGATAAAAAATCTTAAAAACAAAAGAAAAGAAAGAGGGAAAATTCAAAATATATCCCTTTCCTTCTCCTTCTAATACCAATAACAAGAGAAATAGGGAAAATAAAAGAAGAAAAGAAAAAGGGAAAAAAAAATACACAAATTTAATAGAACCGTAAAGAGTTGTACTGCTTTGTCAACTACAGCAGCAAGATTTGAGATAAGAATACATTACATTTTAATACGGGAATCGTGGCTGAATTGGGTTGATTTATCTGGAGTGGTGGGGTGCATGCAGTTTAGATTTGGCTATCAATAAATTGATATCTCAACATCAATGGATTAATAGACGATTAAAACATTGAATAATGAATTGGGTCAACTTTTCAGATTAATACTATGCAAGCAAACAAATCATACAATTTTTTTCATCAAAAAATGGCGCAGTCACTATTTTCAGAAAACAAATCATATATGTCCAAAAGACGCCAGCTTCTTACTTCTTGGGCTGTTTTTTTGGACTACCATTGCTTCTCTGTTCGAAACTTCAAAGTCTCTAAAGTTAAAGCATGCAAGCAAAGCAAAAGCGAAAAACCTCCCCCTAGTTTCAAGTCTCCTAAACTTTCTCTACTGGTTAATAGTGTTCGTAACATTTTCGTAAACTGCACTTCCAATCTTCTGGCGTGCCCAATAAGTCGGGCTATAAGGTCTAACTACTGCTCTTACTTTGAGAGTAGTGGGATATCGAGAAATTAGAGATGGGTTCTTTGGCAGTTGCTCCCTTTCTTCCTTCAAAGCCAAGACCCTCTCTCTTTGATCAAAACAGCTCCCTCTTTTCTTCAAGTACAAAGCTCAAGAGGAAGAACCAATCTATCAGCCCTGTAAGTTCTGCTTCTCTTGGCTTATTTTTATTTTTGTACTTCTTTATTTGATTCGTTGATTGTGACTTTTGTGCTGTTTTGATTGTTTCAGGTGGCAAGGTTATTTGGGCCATCTATTTTTGAGGCATCAAAGCTGAAGGTGCTGTTCTTAGGGGTTGATGAGAAGAAGCATCCAGGGAATCTGCCAAGGACTTATACTCTAACACACAGTGATATGACAGCTAAACTTACTTTAGCCATCTCACAGACCATAAACAATTCTCAGGTAATCCTGTTTTTAATATCATGTTTCTTTTTTAAATTAAGAGATCACCAATCTGCTAATTCCACCATATTTCCCTTTTGAGTTGGAATCTTTGAATTGTGTAAAAATAGAGAAAACAGGGGAGCCTCGGGAAGGTCTTTTTCTTTTTCTTTTTTTTCTTTTTAAATACCATGGCACAAGAAAGAAAGGGGGATAAAAAAAAAAAGGGCGGGGGGCTCTGAATCGTGGGGTTAGATGAAATATAAGGGGAAGCACAAAATCTCATGTATAAATCATCAGGGTCTGAATTTTAGAGAAGATAAACAGAAGGAAGCAGGGTATATACAGAGAGTTGCTTGATTTTGTTGATATTTTTCTTGATCAAAAGGTTAGATTAATGAACTGAATGGATTGGGATTTTCTTGCAGTTGCAGGGATGGTCCAACAAATTGTACCGAGATGAAGTGGTGGCAGAGTGGAAGAAAGTAAAGGGAAACATGTCTCTTCATGTTCATTGCCATATAAGTGGAGGCCATTTTCTTTTAGATTGGTGCTGTAGACTCAGATATTTCATCTTCCGCAGAGAACTCCCTGTGGTATGTACAAAGATTGTTTGTTACTTTTTTGTTCAATCTTGATGATCATGATCAGTCCCTTAAATCACATGGAAAAACAAAAATTGGGATGACTAGGTATTGAAGGCCTTTTTTCATGGAGATGGGAGTTTGTTGAGCAGCTATCCTGAATTACAGGAGGCTTTAGTTTGGGTTTACTTTCATTCAAACATTCCAGAATTCAGCAAGGTAGAGTGCTGGGGTCCACTCAAGGATGCTGCTGCGCCTTCTACTTCTGAAACTGGTGGGTCCAATGAGACCGAGGAGCTAGCAAACCAATCAAGCAACTGGGACTTGCCTGAGCCATGCCAAGAGGAGAATTGTAGCTGTTGCTTTCCACCAATGAGCTTGATCCCATGGTCTAAAATGGTTCCCTTGGAGAACAAAAAGAATCCAAGCACCCCACAGAGCTTTCAACAGCCCTAAGTATCTATCAGTCTGCTCTTTGATTGTTTTATCTTCACATAAGATGTTACATAACTTATGTAGGTCTGAAATGTAAATATTAGGAGTTTGTCCTCAACCCAAAATACTTTGAGTTTGGGGTTGAAACACTTGTCCCAAAATCTCTTTTTCAAGATAAAGACTGCTGTACATGTAAATATGTTCAATATTTGATAAACTTGCCATTGTTGTAAGAACACTACGAATGTGTAACGCATGACGTGAAAGTTTTATTGTATTTATATTATTTAAACAAGCTGCAGTCGTACGAGGAAACTAAAACTCCTTACCAAGGATCATTCTGGGATGTGGTAGATTCCTGTTTGTATGATCTTTAAGCGAGCCAGCTGAATTCGGATCCAGCAAAGCAATATTTCATATATTTCAATGATAGAGAAATGTGGAAGCAATAATTATTTACAAAAACTATGAGTAAATGGTAAACCAACACCTCAAAGCATCCTATGCTGTTGTCTGTTAATATACAATGCAAGAAGCATTTAAATGGTATATGCTATACATTAGTAAATCAAAGGGGGAACAGAAAGGAAACTAGTAATTTCCTGAGAGCCATGAGAAAATTCATCACCTCTAATCCCACTTTTTTCGATTTATTAGGTCCTGGGATGATTTGAGAAAACCATACTGATGGATTGTCCTGGGTTGGTTCGAGAAAACCAAACTGACCAACTTTGTTCCCACACACATAATCTCCAGGTTATGAACATATTTACCACCTTCCTTCCATGCTAAAACAGCACAATAAACTCTAGACTGACAGTCTTCTCAGAGCCAAGAAACTCTCCACAAACAACTGGAGTCACCGAATTGTAGTTCTACCGAGAGAGGATGCTCCAATTTCACTGTCAGTGTTCTGTAATAGCAGTCAACCCATAAATTTATTGAGTTAGTCTTCTGCTACATTGGGTAAGTACTGCTATGTAAGGCAAGTACTACAAAACCAAAATATTGACATCTACTCTTGACACAATCCTATCCTTATATCTTGTCAATGCATATTATTGATATGGCAATAGAGATATATGTTATTGTCATTTACTAGAAAGAAGATGCATCCGGTGAGTTTTTCTCCAAAAAATAATCACGTATTAAATATTAGCACGGACTCAATTAATTATTGTCATCATTCAAAGAAACAATTACTTGAGATTTAGGGGAAGGAAACACACTCCAAAACCGCAGCGTTTCATCTCCAGCTCCGGTGACAATTGTCTGAAACAGATAATAGTTATTCCAACCAGGAAAAGACACATTAATGAAAAGAAATGGTTGGCATAACTGCTAAATTTATTGTAAGAAGAGAAAGTACAGTCATGAAGAATGGAGGATCAACTACCTGTCCATCTGGTGAGATGGCAAGATAAAGAACTCTGAATGTATGACCTGTCAGAGTTGCCAACTGCAAAGGAGGAACAAATCTTAATACGATGAGTGATGAGAGATAATACCATTATCATAAATACACTGACTTCAGTACCTTTGACATGGTGGGATATCTCCACAATATTATTTGGTTTTGGGAGTATCCATGTGTGCTGACAAGTTCATTGACATTCTTAGACCACACAAGATTGCACACCTGAAATGAAGTAGGTGTAAAATTTTTTGGGGGGGAGAGAGAGACGGAGGTAAATGTTGAGTAAAATAATCCAAGACTACATGAGTACGTGTACTTGCTCTTTGCCATCTTACAGTATGGATCGCACCCAGAGGTTTCATAACCTGTGGTCTATCTTTTGGGTCCTATTAGAGATAGCTTGTACAATATGGTTGGTATGTTAGATTGAGTAAAGATAGTTTTTCGTGGGTTCCTTTTTCTTGAGCTTCCAGGAAAGCCCACATTTTTTATGTTCTAAATGGTGTAACCACATGTTCCATCAATCATTCAACAATTTCATATTTACTTACCAAAAAGAGAAAAAAGCAGATATGAGTTGCCAGTAAGGGTTTTTCTAACTCCAGACATTTCATGTTATCTATAAAGAAGCACAATAACAGTGATTTGCAAACAGATATTTACCTGACTGCCAGTGTCTATGCAGCTGAGATGTGAGTTAGTGGTTGTATTCCAGAATCGTATACACCGGTCAGCAGTCCCACCCCCAGATGCAAGAAGTCCATGAAGATGGGGTGACCAAGCAATTGCTTTTACAGCCGCTGTATGATCACAGTATTTTAGCACAGGTTGGCTTGAATGTTGATTCCAAACAAAGAGCTGCACATAGACAACAAGAAATTAGAATTCTATACAGGAAACCATGAACTCATGTCTAGCAATCATAGCGATATGTTGTAGAAAAAAAAAATACTCACTCGATTATCATTTCCACCTGATGCCAACTCACGGTTATCATAAGACCACTTCAGTCCACAAACCTAAATCATAATCAATTGATTATTAGGCTGAGTAACGTAAAAGCAATGAACAGAACAAAAATAGCATAGATAGCTTATAATATGTAAACAAATGCCCACTACTAGCATTTACGAAATTGAGAAGCATGCAAAAACATAATGATAACTCTAACTCCAAAGTAAACAGCATAAAATGGTTGACCAAAAAGTTCAATCAATGTGATCACAATGTAGGGGAGTCCAACCTCTGACTTGTGTCCAGAGAGTTTACTAACGAAGTCTTCCCGTGCTCGTATATCTCGTTGAAGAATGCTCTTATCCCGGCTACCAGAAGACAGCATAGATGAACTCCAGGCCAAGGCCCCAACACGCAATCGATGGCCCTCCATGGTTCTGATCCTTTTACAGCGAGAAGCATCCCAAATCTACATATGAGTTTATGAGAATATCAGCAAAATAATGTTAGGATGATCAAGCAATATACTAAAATCTATTATGAACACAAGGGAGGAACTGCCCATGACAAACAGTTGTATAAATACCACCTGTCCTTGGAACTGCTGAAAAACCAAAAACACCAATAATATAGAACCATGTATCTCACCTTCCAAAAAAAATAATGGGAAAGTATTGAAATGAGAGCTTATTGTGAACATTTTAAGATGCTTTCTTAGGGGCAAACAAACTTATTGATTCTAAAGGAGTTTTTTTTTTCTTGAATTAGTTTCAAAATCTTGGGTCAGTAGTTGATGCCTAAAGTTTAATAGAAAATTTTTTGCCTGCAGTAAAAAAAAATAGCTAGGTAGCAATGTTTGGCTTTTGAAAATCATTATTTCTCCTTAATGTTATCTCTAGAAAAAAATCTGGTGAATCCTGCAATGACGAACAGATGTAAATATTTGGTTTCATGATAAATTTCCAAGCTATTCTGGTGATGGTACTTTAGATCTTTGCATACTAAGAGACTATGCCCTAAAACTTTTCGAACTTGTAAGAGACTTTGCATGACTAGGTTCAAGTACAGCCAAGAGTATGTATGATATATGGGCATAAAACACCTCATCCTTCCAATAAACCATATGTTCTCTAAACACCTTGTTCAGAAACCCCTTACAGTTTTAGCCAGCCTGTGGCAATTAAACAATGTGAATAAAAACCTTCAAAGTCTGGTGAATCAACTCTGGTGGGACAAAACAGTTTCTCCCAGCCACCTACCAAGTTGAAATTTGTCAGCCCTAACTGTTAACATGTAGTTAGCCGAATTAGAGAATAAGAGTTCTAGCAGATATTCCATAAGAGTTCTGAAAGGATACACATTAATGTATTCCTTTCAGAACAGGAAATATATTCCTTGTAAAACAGGAAACCTGTAAACCGCCATATGTATATGTTTGCCTATATAAGGCATTCCTCCAAGAGAGAAGAATAACAAGCACAGTTAAATAAAACCTAAACTCTAAACTTTATCATGGTATTAGAGCATAGTTAAAATTCTTCTCTCTCTACAGCCCCCATCCAGAATTGGTCTTGAAACAAGGGACCAACCATGGATGATACAAATACCTCTATAATTCCTATAAACCATACTCCAGTCTCTGTTGAATCACCCAACCTAAACAACTTACCCTTTGGATTCAAATTAAATGAGAAAAACTTCAAAATCTGGTCACAAATGATTGAGCTTCATGCTGCTGGATTGAACAAACTTGGCTACTTAAATGGACAGAACGCTAGAATGGAAGAAGGAAATCCCGGTTACTCAAGATGGTGCATTGAAGATGCAGTGGTGCGAGGATGGCTGCTGAAAACCATGGAGCCTCATCTCATTGGCTTATTTATACACCTTTCATCAGCCAAGGAAATCTAGGACAGCGTAACTCAAACCTTCTATGATGGGGCTGATGAGTCTCAATTTTATGAGTTACGCTGCAAGGCAACAAGAACAAAACAAAATGGACGTCCAGTTAACTTATACTACGCAGAACTTAACAGCGTCTGGCAAGAAATTGATAAACGACGACCAATTAAGATGATGTGTACTGCAGACCTTAGAACCAGACAAGAAGAAATCCAGAAAGATCGGATTTATGACTTTCTCGCAGGACTAGATGAGGTATTCGACCCAGTACGCAGTGATCTTCTTCGCATGAAATCTGTTCCAGGTATTGAAGAGTGCTTCACTATTGTTCGACGAGAGGCTCAACGCCAAGTCACCATGTTTGGCACAAAGAACACGGGTGAAGGTACTTTCATGGCAATGATTTCCAAATCCACCGCCTCTTCTAACTTTCACACCCTTAGAGCTGTTGAGGAAGCAGAAAAGGATAAATTGCGCTGCAGTCATTGTAATGGAAGTCGTCATACCAGAGACACCTGTTTTGAAATTCATGGCTATCCCGAATGGTTCTTAGAAAAACGGAAGCAAGGTAAAGCACGCAGCAATAAACATCCAGGCCAAGCAAAATTAGCCAATACGGTGGAGATTCCTTCTAGTGTTGCTGCTGTGGCAACAGGTCAAAGAGACCATATTAAACCGGGTGAAATACTCTTTTTAGCCAATACAGCTGACTCCCTTCTAACCTTAGAAAACATTGGAATGATGTTTTCTACATTCACAGTTCAAGATACAGGTTGGATCATTGACTCGGGTGCCACAGACCATATGACTTACAATAAATCATTATTTCAGTACATGGAAAACATTGGAATGATGTTTTCTACATTCACAGTTCAAGATATAGGTTGGATCATTGACTCGGGTGCCACAGACCATATGACTTACAATAAATCATTATTTCAGTACATGACTTCCCCATCTAAGAAAAAAGTCCTAACAGCCAATGGGGAGTCTACCCCAGTTATTGGAGCAGGATCAATTGCTCTCACTCCTAACCTTTCATTACATAATTGTCTACTTGTTCCTGCACTTTCAAATCACTTATTATCAGTTAGTCAAATCACGGAAGAATTGGATTGCATTGTCTTCATGTTCCCCACTTTTTGCTTACTTCAAGATATCCGGACTCAAGCGATCATTGGACGTGGTACTAAGAGGAAGGGGCTTTACTATGTGGATGATGTTGCGTCAGGTCACGTCCATCAAGTTCAGAGTCGCAATGTTCATGACTACAAGAATATTTGGTTGTGGCATCATCAGCTGGGTCACGCATCCTTCGGCTACTTACAAAAATTATTTCCATCCCTATTTAATGACATTTCGGATCCTAGTTCTTCTCTTAAATGTAATGTTTGCATCTTGGCCAAAAGTCACCGTACTTCGTATCCGTTAAGCCTGAATAAAAGCACAAAACCATTTGAATTAATTCACTCTGATGTTTGGGGACCTGCCCCAATTACTACTCAATCTGGGATTCGGTGGTTTATTACATTTGTCGATGACTGCACCAGAGTGACTTGGTTATATACCATGCGGCACAAGAGTGATGTGCGTAATATATTCCCAATTTTTTATCACATGGTCTGCACTCAATTCTCCCTCCTCATGAAAGTTATTCGATCAGACAATGGCGGAGAATACCTTAACTCTGAGCTTTTGAAATTCTTTCAAGACAATGGTATTCTCCACGAAACTACTTGTCTAAGTACTCCACAACAAAATGGTGTGGCAGAACGCAAAAATATGCATATCCTTGAAACTACTAGAGCTCTTCTTATTGGTGCCCATATACCTCAACATTATTGGGTGGAAGCCATGACCTATGCAGTGTACCTCATGAACCGAATGCCATCACAAGTCTTCTCCTTCAGAACTCCTCTACAAACTCTAACCCAACATGTTCAGATTCCATCCTTCCTATATCTAGAACCTCGGGTTTTTGGGTGTGTTGCTTATGTCCACCTGCAGAAATCTCAACGCACAAAACTGGATCCATGTGCAGTGCACTACGTGTTTCTTGGCTTCAATCCTCACCAAAAGGGCTACCGTTGTTACCATCCTTCAACTCACCACATGTATGTCAGCATGGATGTCACTTTCTCCGAAACAAAGTATTTTTTCGGTTTAGATCAATCCACCTCTAGTCCTCAGGGGGAGCAGCTGCAACAAGATGCCTATAACTGGATTGATCTTCCCTAACTATCTGAACAGACCAATCCACGGGGAGAATCAGGTTCACGGGAGTTTGATCCAGGGGAAGACTCTGGTTCAGGGGAAGAAGAAGGGTCTGGTTCAGGGGAAGGAATGGAGTCAGGGGAGTCCAGTTCACAGACAATTAGGAGTGCAAGGGACAAAAACACGCTAGAACAACAAGACAGACATATTGAAGTAGCCCCTTCCTCTCCACAAATCCACGTCCAAGATCGGCCGGATATTCATGAGGTAAGTAACACTACAAGCCCTTCCTCTTCCATGTCATTATCTGCTCCAAATTATTCTCTACCTCCTAGATAGAACCGTGGGAAGCCACCCGACAGGTACTCTCTAAATGGCAAAGCAAGATATGCCATCACACAGTATGTCTCTACACATAGACTGTCACCACAACATCAAGCCTTTGTGAATGAGATGAAGAATATAAAAATACCTACAAATGTTGAGGAAGCCTCAAAGAACCTGAAATGGGCAGAAGCAATGGAGGCTGGAATGGATGCACACAAAGAAACGGTATATGGAGCATTGTATCACTTCCTTCAGGAAAAAAACCAGTAGGTTGCAAATGGATATTCAACCTCAAACACAGAGCAGATGGGACAATTGATCGGTACAAAGCAAGGCTAGTAGCAAAGGGATACACACAATCATTCGGCATCGACTATCAGGAAACTTTTGCCCTAGTTGCAAAGATGAACAACCTCAGAGTCTTGTTATCTTTAGCAGCAAATTTCGGTTGGCCCTTGAAGCAATTTGATGTGAAGAACACATTCCTCCATGGGGATTTGGAAGAAGAAGTTTATATGCAGCTTCCACCTGGGTTTAACTGTCCACAATCTAGCGGAAAAGTGTGTAGATTACGAAAAGCATTGTATGGCTTGAAACAATCGCCAAGAGCATGGTTTGGAAGGTTCACAGAAGCTATGAAACGAATTGGTTATCACCAAGGTAACTCTGATCACACTTTATTCATCAAACGCAAGAATGAGAGAGTTACACTGCTCATTATTTATGTGGATGATATGATTGTAACTGGTGATGACGCAGACAAAATAAAAAGGCTACAAGAATTTTGTCCACTGAATTCGAAATGAAAGATTTAGGAGGACTGAAATATTTTTTAGGGATTGAAGTTGCAAGGACCAAAAATGGTATATACCTGTCACAATGAAAGTATATACTAGATCTATTATCTGAAACTAGTATGCTAGAATGCAAACCAGTAGAGTCTCCTATTGTTCAGAATCATCATTTGGCCATTTATCCAGATTAGGTACCAACAAACAAGGAAAGATACCAGCGATTGGTAGGGAGATTAATTTATTTGTCTCACACACGCCCCGACATTGCCTATGCTGTTAGTGTGGTAAGTCAGTTTATGCATGCTCCAAGTGAAGACCATATGACAGCCGTAATGAGGATTCTAAGTTGCCTAAAAGGAGCACCAGGAAAAGGACTGACATTTAAGAGATATGGACATATGGAAGTGAAGGGATTTACTGATGCAGATTGGGCAGGAAATCTCACTGACAGGAGGTCCGCCTTTGGCTATTTTACATTTGTTGTAGGAAACCTTGTCACATGGCGAAGTAAAAAACAAAACGTGACAGCAAGATCCTCGGCAGAAGCAGAATATAGAGGGATGGTACATGGAATATGTTAACTGTTATGGCTTAGGACTCTACTCACCGAAGTAGGTTTTGAACCAAAGGAACCTATGTTACTATACTGCGACAATCAGGCAGCACGAGAGATAGCTAATAATCCGGTCCAGCATGATCGAACTAAACACATTGAGATAGATCGACACTTCATCAAGGAAAAGTTACTTCTGAAGTTAGTGGACATCCCTTTCGTTCGATCAAGTGAGCAGCTAGCAGATATTCTAACCCATGCAGTCCTTGCGATAGCTCTTCATAAGGTTCTGGACAAGTTAGGCTTAGAAGATATCTTCGCACCAACTTGAGGGGAAGTGTTAACATGTAATTAGCCGAATTAGAGAATAAGAGTTCTACCAGATATTCCATAAGAGTTCTGAAAGGATACACATTAATGTATTCCTTTCAGAATAGGAAATATATTCCTTATAAAACAGAAACCTGTAAACCGCCATATATATATATATGTTTGCCTATATAAGGCATTCCTCCAAGAGAGAAGAATAACAAGCATAGTTAAATAAAACCTAAACTCTAAACTTTATCACTAACATAATCAACACCCATATCTCTGACTATTTATTTACCTCTCGCTTAATCTTGCTAACACAATAATCCTTGAACACTGCATTCTTTTGAAATATCAAGTTCAATATTTTTATTTCTCTCTATAACGTTGGCATTGTTTTCATTTGGTTTTATGATCCTGAAGTGTTTCCCTATACATAAACCATACTGATCAACACAGCAAACGCATATATCAGAAGTTCAAAACAAATGCAAACCAAAACTAACCTGAACTTTTCCATTGCTAGTTCCAATAGCAAGATGCGTACCACGATGAGCCCATCCTACTGAACATACACCATCATCATTCCCCAAATCACACAACTTTGTCACCTGCATTACACCACGACCAACATTAGAGTAAAAAATAACAACCCTTCAGCCAAAACCTGAAAAAAAAAAAAAAAAAAAAAAAACACTTTAAAACCCACAACACTCACCTTGCTACTACAAGCATTCCATAAATACACACAATTCCCTAACCCCACTGCCAACACATTATGTGACGACCAATCCACAAGATTCAAATAAAAATCATCTTGCAATGCAGGGGCGTCCAATACCTACAAAAAACACATAAAAACAAAAAGCAGGATCGATTAATAAAAAAATCCCAATAAAAATCCATATTTCATCAAATCTCAGGAAAGTCAAAATATGACACCAATTTACTAAAACACCGACCTTATAAGGTGATCTAGAAACCTTCCTAGGAGTCTTAATAGCAACATTACTAACACCAAGATCACTCATATCATCAAAACCGAAAGGGGAAAGCGAGTGCAGCGACTGCCTAGTCTCCATCTTGTACCGGAAAATATTCTGTCCAGCCGCCCCTGCCCCCCAGTCTTTCTTATCCGGAGTCTGGGGACCAAAAAGCGCATTCCGAAGCAACGCCGCATACGCACTAGGATTATCCTCCTTCCCTCCACATCCCGGCGATATCCCCGCCGTCGCCGACGGCTGCGGAAAAGAGATGTTGAAAAGAGCGAAATTTGAGCTGGATCTGCAGGGAATAAACCTATCGGAGTAAATTGGTCTCGAAGGGGAAATATAATGATTAGAATTAATGAGACGATTGACATGCTTTGATGATGACGGTGATGGAGTTGGGTTTTCAAGATGTAGATGATGATGATGACGTGGCGTCGTGGAGGCTGCAATGTTGAGCTTTGATTGGGTTGATTGTGAAATCATGGGATCAGCCATTGAGAAGAAACCCTAGGATTTATAGAGAGGAATTGGAGAAGATGATGATGACGTGTTGAAGGAAGTTAATTTTCCCGGGAAATAATAGAAAGAGAGTAACAGATGGTTGTTTCTTTTTTGACGCGAATGAGTGTTTGTTTAGGTGTTATGATTTATACAGAGGTTTTGGAGTGAGAGAAATAGGACCGTTGGATTCATGTATTTTTCGGTTTTGAATTTTGAATATGAATCCGTGTTGGTGTCGGGGAAGGATAATGAGGATTTATTTTGGAAACTTGGACAGGAGATTATTTCTTTCCTACAGCTCTATTATTAAATGGGAGGAATTAACTGGGCCACAGGCACTGAACATCACATTAGCAAAGGCCCAATCAAAACGGTCTAAAGAAAGAATATGAGTTGACTTGATGGTGAGACAGTGATGGGACAAAAGGTGGAGTCCAAATTAGAAGGCAACTAACTGCCTGTTGGATTTTTTTTTCGCAAAAAAATACATAATTATTATAGAAAATTTATGATTATAAATTCATAATCTACATGTTTAATAAAATTGACTGAGACTTTTACATGTTAATAAATATCAACATTTTTAAACTAGATATGAGATTAAGAATTTAAAAAATAAATATAGGTTAAAATATTTGATATTATTCCGTAATAATTTATTAAAATCTTATTTATTTATTTATTTATATGATAATATTTTTATATATATAAGAAGAGTAATAATTTAAATTTAATTGAAACCAAATAATTTGCTAGTATAACCTCTACTTCTCTTATTAATATATATGACCTCTACAAAATAAAATATTTTTTGTTGTTTTGTGTTATTCAATTAATAAAAATAAAAAAAATCATTACAAACATAAAAAAAGAAAATCTTGGACAGTTTAATATAAAAATAAAATAGGTATATATCTAATAATAATTTTTTTTTATCTTATTAGATTGTGAGGGTCAAACCATAGGCTTCTCAACCCAATGACTAAAATTGTCAAATTAGCAAAATATAGAATCAAGGGCCTAATGGGATAAATTCCCATTTTATGACTAATTTTGGCTCTAATTGAAAAGTTTTGCATATTCATAGACAACTATGAATAAAAGGAGAAATCAAGGGCTTATTTAAATTTGGTTGTGGACTCAATTGGAAGAATTTAAAAGGAAAAATCAAAAAATTACTGCATCACATTTATCTAAAGATTTATTTTTAAATAATCATTTATTGAAATGTCTAGTTGATGGTTTTCTCTATATACCTCTACAAGAATGAGACGGTATTTGACTTATGTTTTTTTTTTATTAAAATCTTTTATTTTTTTAATATTTTCGTATTTTGTTTATGTTTAATTATTTTAAGTTCTTTTTAGTTTTATTTTTTTATTATTTTAAAATATTTTAAAATTTAAAATTATATATATTTAAATACTTGACATTTTATTTGTATTACATGTTTGTGCTTTTCTAGGTGGATGATATTGTTGTTACAAGTAATAATGTGAATGCCATCACTGGATTAATTCACGAACTTGGGAAGGAATTAGAAGTTATACTTCTTGGGTATCTAGGCGTCATGCAATAGTCATGGCCTTCGTCTTCACCAAGAAGAATATATCAGAGACCTATTCTACATGGTAGGTGCAAAGCCAACTTCTACACCTTGAGCTGCAGGCAACAAAATGTAAAAATTTAATGGTGATCTCCTTGACAATTCAGCTCACTATTGCAGTACTTTAACTCGATCAGGCATTGCATACAGTGTCAATTTCTTCTCTCACCGGCTACTGAACATCTTGCTGTGGCAAAGCATGTTCTTCAATATTCAAAGGGCACTCTTGATTATGGCTTACACTACACCAAAGGCTCTCTGCAGTTGAATGGGTAGAGTGATTCTAACTAGGCAGACAACCCAAATGACCACGAGTCGGCCATTGGATATGGCGTGTATCTCGGCCCCTGTCTTGTTTCTTAGACAAGCAAGAAGCAAGTTGCTGTTGCACACTCCAGCACTGACATAATACTGAGCAATGAAACTCATGGTTGCAGGATTTTATTTGATTCGCATGCTTCTTAAAGAACTTTATATCACTCTCAGAACAACACCTTGTCCATGGGTTGATAACATTGAGCACTCTCCTTGCATTCCAATCAAGTTTTTTATGCAATGATAAAGCATATTGAAGTGGATAATCACTTCATTCGAGAGAAGAATTTTACCAAGGACATTCAAGCTCATTACATTTCTATCCATGATCAGCGTACCGACATTTTTACTAAGAACCTTCCTTCCTCTTAGTTCTTAATTATAGCTACACGGCAAGCTTATGTTCATTCCCCAAGCAGTTCTCAGTCAATGCAGATCATGAAGATTAGTCAACAGCAAACACTCCTAAGATCACTCTAAAATATCTTGATCATTGTAAGTCTTGGTAGCAATTTTGTATTTCAAACTTGTAACAAGGTCTACTATATATCTTGAACTCAAACTCCATCTAATTGCTACATACATGGATCGTCAATACAACACTACTAATGAACTCTTTCATTTCTTTGTTTAAACCAGCTATTTTATTTCTTTGTTTAAATTAGACGCCACTGGGTTTTTTTTCCTTTTGAGCTTTGTTTTGGTACAAAGGTTTGCTGATGTTTTCATCATAGTTAATTTGCACCTTTTAATCTCGCTGGCCTGGCAATTTTCTAGACACGCCTAAGCTTAACTCACAAGGGTAATCAAAATAAAACCACTTCAAAGCAAAGCTACCTCGCACCTTTAGAGGTAGAATAGATGCCTAGCTTGTATATTGTCAGTGATCTAGACTATATGCGAGTCTCTTAACATTTTTTTTTTGGTTTTGTTGGTGTTGCAATCTCTTGACCAAATTTACAAGTGAGACAGAGAACATGAATGAAGCTTAAGCCCTCCTCCATAATCCACCGTGTTCAAGTATTAGGTTTGACTTTGCCTCATATCACAAAGTATTCCAAAAATCATTTCTTGATGGTCATTCTAAAAAGGTACATGCCTACGCTGCCATGACATTAGGAGACATCGTCTTAAAACAGCATCATAGGACGTGTAGCTTCTTTTCCTCTCAAACGCCTATGACAGCATTCTATGCACTCGGACTCGAGCAGCTTTACTACTTTGGAGCATTGTTTTTTCACCATCCTACTTGTCTATCCCCGACCAAAAAGGAGGGGGGGAAAGGAAAGAGAACAGTAGGTTTCATTGCTGAATGCTTAATTAGAATGTGAGAAATTAATAAGAGAACTAACAGGAAAAAGAAACGAGAGATGAATTCTGCATATATGATGAATGCACCTTCATATTATTTTAAGATTCAAATTTTGAATTAGTTCTTATTTTGATCTAGAAATTCCTGTCATAAAACAAGATTATTGTCCTAATTACCTAATATGAATCATCTAGTGTTTATAGTCTAAGAACAGAAATCATCACAGCAAATTACAGAAGAGAAGGAAGTAAAGGGAAGGTAAAAAAAAATATGAAACAGAACTCAAGAGACAGAGTTGTCTCTGTACCAATACAAAGAACTTAAAAGAATTTGGCTGATCTACCCTTCTTCTTAATACAAATTCCTTGTCCTTTCATCTAATATTACAAAAAAGAATAATGATCATAAAGAAAATGAACAATTTAAGAAGGATAAGGTATATACTCATGCTCAATTATAGGCACTGTCCGAGTAACAGTTGCTGTAGGAGCCCTGACATGACCAACCATTGATACTTGGAGAGCTTCCTCTTCATAAGCCCTTCTCTCCATCTCTTCCATTCTTGCTTTCTTCTTTACCTTAACAAACATTGCTACCAAAAGCAACCCCAATAAAATCACACCAATTGCAGTCCCAACTGAGCTCCCAACCACTACTTTCCACAGGCTGATCTTCTTTTTCATCATCTGCATTGACGGTGGTGGTGCTGGTGGTGACTTGATCACCAAACCATAATGCCCATGCCTTGTAGCCACACAAACAAATGGCGATGTAGGGTTTCTTAATGTCACCTTACCATCATTTTCAAAACTAGCACACAATGGCCTAATTCCTGATACGTTGGCAGTAGTTGATACATTGATGAAGTCTATAGTAATTGGTTTTCCTCCAGCATGAATTCCGATCTCAAAAGAGTTGCTAACATTCACATCACTGCCGAAATTGTAAGCTAAAAGGCCTAAAATGGGTGACACAATTTGATACCCTGATAAATCATAGTTAGCATAATATATAGAGGACCAGTTAAGATCCAAGTTTTGTCTGATTACCAAGAGTCTCTCAACACATGGCTGCACAGTTACACCAATACCCAGATGAAACTCCTTAACTTGAGCACCATATCTTCGTAGACTGCCGCATCGAAACCTCACTGTATCGACTTTGATGCCGGAGAAGTTTGCTGGTAAATCTACAGTGTGCACCATACCTGTCTTGAAGTGTACGCCACTTGACTTAAGTGTGTAGTCTCTAATGAGAAGGTCAAGAAGTCGAGCTGATTTGATCCCTTGGGCTTCAGTTCTCACTAAAGCCAGTGAAAGAAGAATAATCAAAGTGAGGAAGAAGAGAGAACCCATCCCAGGATTATGAGCTAGGAAAATGCCGTACGGTTTTTTTCTTGTAATTTTCGTGGCTGTTACGTGTACATCAAAAGAAAAAAAAGCTCAATTTCTAGATCAGCTACTTTCTTTACCTGTGGATGTAACAGAAGTGAAGTTGCAAAGAGGAAAGCTTGAACTTTTAGGAAAATTTATGATGAAAGGAACTCTTGGAATATTAAAGAACAAGAAAGTGAAAAGGAAAAGAAAGGAGTTGTTTTTTTTGGCTTTCTTTATAGTAGAGAGACTTGGAGAGAATATACGTTAGGTGGCCTTGACAAAGGATTGCCAGTGGTTCATGCCAAGGCGGCAATTCCCATAGCATACAATCAGTATGCCTGGTAATAGAAAATGTCACTGTTAGCGTGAAATGTGATTGCTATCATGCCATGTCTGAAGATTTCTTCTACTTGTTACGTTACAGGATACTAGGATAGATGGGAATGTTCAAATTGGAAGCAAAACCCTTTCTGCATTTGCCGAAAATTTGATTTACCACGTACTCAATTCCAAATGTAATTGAACAGTCCAGGAAATTATTGCATCTGCAACACTGTATGTGGTAATTGTTGTTTAATATTGTAATATTTTTTACAACAAGAAAAGATTTTCTTTGTCTGCCCTTGAAGGTAGAATTTGGAAGGGGTAAAGTGGGTTAAGGATCAGGTAGGAGAAGGCCTGGGAGAAATGATTTGGAGCGTGGACTGATGATGACACTTGGTGCCTAAAGGAATTGAAAAAGGGAAAGGCGTGCTCGGGGAAAGAGATGAAGGTGTAGTCCCTCTTCAAGGCTCAATACTCTAATTGTGTTGATGACATGTCTCCCACTTCAACAACTTTGTGGGTCTCATGTTAGCTTCGCTAGTCATGGCGATCCAATTCTTTTCTCCTTCTGTTGGGTCAAAAAGCCAGATGGTGGACGTCCAATGAATGAAAATAAAAATAAAATAAAAAAAAACAAATCTGATTTTGCACATCTACAGCAGGAACAATTTGTTTCTTGCAAGTCTTTGGAAGCTTTTTTTCCTCTTGTTGTATTGGTGCCTTTCGACACAAAGTGACATAATTGGCGTTATTAGGCTTTGAGATTTTTCGCTATTAGCAACTAAAATTAAATTTTAAGAGGTTGATTTGATGGTTAAAAAGATTTGCTTTATCTTTTTAATTTTACAGATTCAAATATTAAGGTTAATACCAAACAATCATTAAGTTTTAGATTTGAATTTTGATTTAATTGAAGTTTGAATAAAAGAAGCACAGCAGGAAGAAGGATCAAATAATCTGGACATCTTCCACTAGATCTCTCATTACAGCAAGTGAAATTCCATTCTTGGTTCACATACAACGCAGGAAAGTCTTAAAAAAATGGAAAACAAGGGCCTCGAAGAGGCTTTTAGAAAAAAAGTAGAAGGATAAGTGGAGTATTGAGCTTGACATCAGTACTAACTGAAGTTCACAGTTGATTTATATGTCATCCCTGCACCCCAGGTTGAAGGAGCAACATTCAATGCAATAACAGTCTGCTTGGTTGTGTAAGAAGTGATCTTGAAAGATAGAGCTTGTCCTCGAAGGCTAGCAAATGCCTGGTATGAAGCTCCCCAGTTATGGCTCATGCTTATCCATCCTGTTTTGCTTCCCTTCACCCACATGCTGGCAATGTCACCACCTCCTCCTACATTCATCACATACACCAGCAACCAGTACCCATTTCCTTGGAGCTTGAATCGAAGCCCGCCAGTTCTTGCACATGGTACTCTACAACAAATACACGATAAGGTTAATTAGAGGATGATTTATTCTGAGCCAAAGTTGATAAATTGTTAAAAAAAAAATTTCCTTTTTTTTTCGGGGGGGAGGGGGTGTATTCCAGGGTTAGATGGTCCTCAGGCTGGCTTGCATAAACCAAATTCACTTTCCAAATCCAATTAAAGAGAATTCACGATGGAAGTGAAGAATTCATAAGAAAAATGCATCCAAGACTACTCTTATAATGCTTTTATATATATATATATAGGAAGTGTTCAGCACGAGCAAGCTCGTTCAAAAACGTTTGTGGCGTTTGGCCCACATGTAGTTGACTTCTGAAAAGCATGGAAAAGCTAAGAAAGATGGCATACCTTCGGTACATGACTGGGACGATGCCAGCCTTCCATTGAGCAATTTTCATGAATGCAGGCTTGGACATGTCAAAGTGAACTCGAGGAGGGTTGCACCATCCACCATTGTTAGAATCCTGGGACCAATTCGGAGGGCAGATGTTTGTAGCAGTCACCGTTGTAATTACCCCATAGCATGCAGGAGCATTCGTACATTTTATTTGGTAACAAGTCCCACAGGCATATCCGTTGTTGAATAATGTTGTGCTCAATGCAGCAGTATTGGTTCCGTATCCAGTTTGGAACAAATTTCCATACCCGCAAGCCCCTCCTGAATAAATTAACCCCAGGAAAAGAAGGCAAATAATTATTTAATTAATTAATTATATGTAAGTACACTGTAAATTGAATTATGTTGTGCCTAATTAAACACATAAAAGGGAACATTTTATTATAGCAGCACTTGAAATTAATCGGAAAGCAAAAGAAGGGTACCATACCCATGGTCTCGCGAGCGGTCTCATCGCCATAAAAGGTGGCGTGGGCAAGCGACCATTGGCTCGGCCGGAACACCGTTGGTACGCGTGCTTTACCATAACCTACGGCCATTGATTTGCCGATGAACATTGCTGAAGTCAACACTATCAAGAAGAGGCTAAAGCTCCATGAATGAAAAAAGGAAGCCATGGCTTTTCTGTTGACTATTGCTAACCTCTCCTCGAAGGCCTTTGTGAGAAAGTACGGTGATGCTCCTCCATGTTCTTGTACTTGACATCCTTATATAATGTCCCATTCTCCAAAAAATTGGCTTCGTGACGGCACGAAGATGGTGGCTCTCAAGTCAAAATTATTGGTTTAATATGGAGAAAAGAAATGTTCATTTCAGTTCTATTTAGTTGTTGACGTGCAGGCAGGTTTTATTCTCCTTGTTGCTGGGGTGCTATCTGTTGAGCCGTACAGTGAATGGAATTCCTTTATCTTTAATTTCTTCCTCTATTTTTTTTCCTTTAATGGTATTTATGATGGTGACTATTATTATTATAATAATTTTTAACAAAACATTAAATAATATATCTAAATTATTGTATTTACATTCACGAAATTAGTGTTTTGTTCTTTACTTTTTCAATCACACCCTTCAATAATTCAATCTATTTTTTTAGTTTTTTTAATTTTTTTCTTTAATATTAAATTATTTTAGGAATTATATTTCAATTTTTTTTTCAGTTGGGTTATATGTTGGTCTCATAGATTTAGTTTTTTTTCCCTCTCAATTTTAGCCTTTAACAACATATTAGTTAAAGGTGGGGTTTCAAATTTTTTTTTATTTACTTTTTATGAATTATCTTATGACTTAAGTTGCGGGTTTAATAGGTTAACCCAAATTAACTTGGCTTATTCTTGGGTTATTTTTTTTAGGTTGCTTTTTTCCCTCTCAACATTGGGTTAGTTGGAAATTGAGTTTTTTAAATTATTATGATTTGCATTGTATTGAGTTATCTCGATCTCATGATCTGAGTCGCTAGTTTGTCAGGTTGAACTAGGTTAATTCTATTCATTTTTTATCCTTTTTTTAATTGAATATTTTTTTTAATTTTACCCTCTAACAACTCAATATTCTTTTTCATTTAGTTTTTTTTATTTCAAATTCAACTTTTAATATTAGTTATTTGATAATTAGGTTTCGTGATCTTATTCAATTTATTTTATATGAAATTATCCTGATCTTATGAATTTAGGTTTTTTTTTTCAATATCAACTTTCAACATTCAATCTATTAGAAATGAAGTTTCGTAATTTTTTTTATTTTCTTTTTATAAACTTATATTGGTTTAATGACCTAGGTTGTAGGTTTAATAGGTTAGTCCGAGTTGACTTGAGTTGTTTTTAATTCTTTTTTTAATTGAATTTTTTCATTTCATCCTTTAACATTGGGTTGGTTGGAAAATGAGTTTAATAAATTTTTTTATTTACTTTCTGTAGAGTTATCATAATCTTATGGTTCAGATTGGAGGCTTAGTAGGTTGACGCGGGTAATTTTTTGTTTTTTTTTTAATTTAATTTTTTTTTATTTCATCCTTATATATTTAGTTGATTAGGAGTTGAAGTTTATAATTATTTTTTTGAATTTTTGAACACCCTAGCAGACATATAACATTGTGGATTTGCAATGGAAATTTTAATTGTATAAAGTAATTAGGTGGTATACTATATTTATTTATATGTGTATCAGAACTCCTTGATTTTAATTGTAACTCCATAACTAGAATTTCTTGGAGGTTGTCATTTGAATTGAAATAGATTGAAATTTTACGAGCTCCGAGAATAATAAAGTATTCGAGTAATGTTGCGGGCAGTAGAATCTTGATGAAGAATGGGAACATCTTCTAGCAACAGAAGAGATGAGTGAGCGTATCTGTCCTGATAGTGAACAAAATCATGGTTATATTTCGTGTTAGCTGCCCCAGGAAACCCAACCAATCAGCAACTGTGGTGTTACTTTTGCCAATGATAACAGCAAGGAAACGATTCATCATTCTAACTAAATACAGCGGATTATAGAACTTCATGGCAACACACTGCTCTCAGCTCCTAATTAACAACCCTGGGATAGGTAGATGTATAAACATGTACATACTTTCATGTACAATATTAACACAGTGATCAAGATACAATCCAGTACACAATATCTGAAAATTCTCTCCGCCACAAATCTCTGCCAAGTTTCTGCAGAAGGCGTACTCTTTGCTTCCAAACTTACGAGTTAGCAACACTTGTACTGTATATCCCTTTAATGGACTTCTGCTTCATTCAGTAGCCATGACTGTTATGACTATCCACAGGATATTATCCCTTTAATGATGAAGAATAAAATCAGATTTCGAGCACTGATTATTTATATCAATTACCAAGCATGTAACACTTCAGAGTTTAAGCAGACTGTAGGATAGATAAGGTGTTCACCTGTATCAAGCTTCGCTTCCTTCCGGCAGTGTAATCAACCGTGTTTTTGAATTGTAAACTAACTCGGTTGAGCAACTGAAGCAGAGTATTGCAGCAATGTCATTAATCAAAAACAAAAGTTCCATTGAGCAATGTGGTCTGCAAATGGCATTAAACTTACTTTGAGCATTTAAGGGTGTTGGTGGTTCCACCACTTGAAATAGACAATATGGTTCCAAAGAAGGAGCCGTTCTCCGTGCCACAGTTGGGGCAGGGGCCCTATAAAAATGACATTATCCATCAGTAATTTTGCAATGTGCAGCGTGATGACATTATGTGTCTTCCCATTAGAGTTTTGGAAAAGAGTCGCGAGATCAAATTATACCTTCAAGATCAAAAAGTCCTTCACTATTGCATTTGTTAGTGTCAGAGCTAACCAAACAATGAGGGGCACAGCAGCAAACCAGGTGAAAAGGAAACTGAATGGCTCTGGGAGCTGCAACGCAACAATTTACAAAACATATAAATACAAAATATAAATTAAAGCTCCAAGTAATGATTGATTTTTTTCCCCTTTATTATAAGGATTAAATATCTCTCTAATATAAAAAGGAAGATTTGAAATCAGCCTTGTCTCACCAGTGGTTTGAATGATATCATGAATGTGTATATATCTGTGCTTTAATTATAAAGTCTTGAGAGGAAGTGACTGTTTACCTCCAAAAGATAAGTGATTTCAAAACCAGTGAGATCATCCAAGAAGAAAAACCTGTCAAGACAACCCAAAAGAAAATCAGACCCCTCCACCCACCCAGTTCCTGGTAAAGTAGATCAAAATCATCAAGTAAAACCTTTAACCATGATTTGGAAGGAGCCTCCTCCATTTACAGAAAATAAACAAATAGAAGGACAAGTCAGGAAAATGATTTATGGCACTGAAGAGTCTCCCTTACAAGCCTAGTGCAGTAACGGTTGCTGGTACGTTCAGCAGGAACATCTTCAGATAGTCAACATACAGGTCACTGTAAACCTGTGGGAAGAAAGTAAGCAGCTTCTGTTAGGTTGAATCCTGCATGTCTTTTCGACCATATCCAAAGATTACTTGAGCAGAACTCAAAGGAGTGCACGGTCATTGCCCAAAACTAGAAGCACTAGAAGTACAGGGAGATAATTGTAGACAGCACACCTTTCTACTACGAAGACTGCATCTTGGACCCTCGACAACTATTTCGCTGCCTTCAGACTGTAGGATAATTAAGGTAAATAATACATGGTATTAAGAATAATTAGGGCGGCATGAAACAATTAGAGCTAGCAGCAATAATATATATGATCAACTGATACTGCAAACATTTTTGCAATAGGAAAAATGTAGTAAATTGATCTGATATGAATTATATCAAGAAAGCATGGGTATGTTCTTGCAAGTTGAAAATTATGCACAGACGTGAAAATAACCAAGCACTGACCTTTAATTTCATTTTCAGCTCATCATACTCTTTATCACTCATGATTGGATTCTCTGATACATAAGCCATTGAGGCCTCAAGAAACTTCTGTTCATCAGAACCTGAGATACATCATAGAAATACAGCAAAAACCATCAATGTGACAAATTCTCCAATTGAAAGGATAAACATATAGCCTAGGAAACTTCATTGTGAAGAACAGTTCATACTCAGCATAACCACGCTGCTTCCTTCCCACATTAGTTCTTCCTTGAGATTATCAAATTCCTCATTAGACATTATAGCTTTTCCCTCATAATAGAATGCCTATAAAATGTAAAAAAAAAAAAAAAAGGAGTACTTCATCATACCTCTTCTTTTATACAGTGTTATGCATTGGATAGAGTAATGAAATGAAAACACTGATTAATTGTTGGAACTCACTTGTAGTGCTTGTAGAAACTCTTGCTCCATTTCACCTATTGACTTTTTTCCTCTCTTGTCTATGCTACAGTATTGCAAGATTTTACCATCAACCATCTCATCTTCTTGGGCTTGATCTGAAAAGGAATGTTGGAGTTAGCAGATGCTTTTCTTTTTTCCATTTTTTGATGACTGGATTGGATTTCATTTACCAAAAGAAGACCAAATCAGCAGAAATTTGTGATTTATATGACCATGGATTTCAAGAATCGAACCCAATTTTTATCTTTCATGATACACTCCACTCCAGGTAATAATCAAGCAATGAAAATATGGCGCTTAAATAGAAATAGAATATTGGTCTATACTAATACAAGCTAGGCTTAACTATTAAAAAACATGGGGAATTAATTAATCTCTGACAGAAGAAGCTAGCAAATCATTGTGATCAACAGATATAATTAACAAAATTAAAAAGCAACATGCATGGTTAAAAGAGCTGGTGACACAAACCAGCTTGTTGGTCAGCAGTGGCCTTGGTAGGTGGTAAAAGCATTCTTCGCCGCAGAGAAAACTGTTTGACATTGAAATGAACCCTGGTACTGCTAGAGCAAGAAGGAGGTGGTAATGAAGAAGATGAGGAGATGAATGGTTTTTGAATCGGAGCAATGAGGACTCGAGGAGATGTCAACGTAAATGCTAACTTGCCAGCCATAACAGTATTACGGGGACTCTGCAATGTGGTTTCAGGTGAGTGTTTGTTTCGTTGATTTGGTGATTTTGGTTAATGGGCGTATCTTTGTTTTTTTTTGTTGTGATATTTTGGAGGGAGAGAAGTAGCAAGGGATAAGGCAAAGAGTAAATGTGTGGAGGGAATTGTAACGGTATTTTCAAAAAATCAAATAGTTGGTTTTACTATAGCCAATGGAGCTTCCAAATTCTGCCATGTCATTACTTGGGGCTGACACATGGATGGCAGGTGCTGACCACCTGCTCTTATATGTGTCATCACGTGGACTGATGGGCTCCACTCTCTCTCTGTCTTCTCATTTTTTTAGTGGGATTTTGTTTTAGACATGTGTTTTTAATCAATGGTGGACCTGATTTTGGTTCGGTCTGTGATTCGGAAAAGGCTAGGGTTGAGGGCTTTTGGTTTGGTTTGGGTTAAGTACTTTGGGCTCTAGAATTGTTTCATCTCTTGAGCTCCTCAAATTTGAGCTCAAAATTTATATAGCCCATCATGCTCTTGTACCTGGGTAATGCGTTATTTAGACTTAACACAATCATCCTCTTAATGAGAGTTCTATCTATACCACCATTATTAGACTTTAAAACATGGATGATTTGTGCTACATCACGGCTGAGTTAAATTTTTTTAATATAAAAAATATTGTTCAGACGATGATAACCCAAACCAACCTGAGTTAACTTGACTATTATGTGATCTGAGATATGAAATCAAAATAATTCTGCATTAAAAAAAAAAAGCAAAAGAACCACAAAGCTCAAGACCCAAAAATCTAATATCAAATGATGAAATAAAAAAAATCAATTTAAAAAAAAAGTAATGTTGAAGAAAAAAACTCGAGTTAACACGGGCTAACTTGACCAACATGCAACCCATGATATGAGATCGAGATAAAACAAAATAAGACAAATAAAAAAAGTTGTCAAAAAAGGAGTAAGTTAAATAAAAAAACACTAGAAAAAAAACATGACTTAACCCAGGTTAACTTGACTAACCTGCACTTGAAATAACCCAACAGGGAAAAAACAATTACAAAGCTTAAGGGTCAATAATTTAATGTCAAATAATAGAAAAAAAAATCAGATTCATTAAAAAAAAACATTGAATAAAAACCTGAGTAAACTCAGGTTAACTCAA
>Ga0307511_10001025_pt1 | contig 29638 bp, 30 predicted proteins | sample 13_EM_MG_FD_200266 | JGI IMG/M metagenome (GOLD analysis project Ga0307511, IMG submission 200266) | Populus trichocarpa ectomycorrhiza microbial communities from riparian zone in the Pacific Northwest, United States - 13_EM | ecosystem: Host-associated > Plants > Roots > Unclassified | place... | reverse complement strand
GCTACTAAGGACTGGTCTTCGTGGTTGTCATCAGAATCGTAGGTCGTAACGGAGTTGGTGACCTTTGCAGAGAAGATTCGAGGAGTACCAAGGGGCCAGTACATCGCTTAACGTCAAGATACTGGAAACGTACGGTGGACCGCTAGCTTGAGGTGGTGTGTTTTTAGAAATTGTACTACTGATATACAGTAGGTAGCTTGATGCTGGAGTGATTGAACATTCCAGAGCTCGCGCTTACCTACAGGATAGAGTAACCACCAATCGCATAAAGCTCCCATGTGCTTGGGATCTGCCGAGAACTTAGATACCAGTAAATCGCTGCCACTGCAGAAAGCTTCTTAAAGGAAGATCCTGACGCAGGCACAGGGTTCTTGCAGTTGCGGGCCCCACGAATCCCACCCCGCACCATCCCACATGAATATTTGTACATGACGGCAGAGATGAAGAAATTACAACATGCATCAAGAAGGAGAGTAGAAATTAACAAGGTTATGATACATATGCAACGCTAAGTAGAGTTGTTACATACTTGCTGCACTTATTTCGCTTCTGTCGAAAGCTGAGCAGCTCGTGCGGAGAGTGGGCAAGCGAGTGAGAATATCACTCGCTTCTGATGCTATATATTCAGTTCCACAGAACACCACACCTAGTTCCGCCTCCTTGCTGCAGCGGAATCGAAACTGTCCAACATGGCATTTGCAACTTCGTCCTTGCCCTCCGTAGGTGTAGGCTTTTTCTGAATACTACCACTCTCCAGGAGTTGACCTAGACCTGATTGCTCACGTCTCTGCGTTTCGCTAACCTTCCCGTAAATGCTCATAGCTCCAGCTATCATTCCACCCAGATCTCCTAACTGCGCCGGTATCACCACCGTGTTGCTCTCCTTAGCCAATTTCCCAAACGCCTCGACATACTTCTCAGCAACACTCAGGCTAACTGCACCTTGTGCTGCCTCCTTGTTCTCCCGGATTGCCGTTGCGACGGCTTCAATTCCTGCCGCGGTTGCCCTTGCCTTCAGCAATATCGCTTCTGCCTCGCCACTGGCGGTATTGATCTGTTCCGCCTTGAAGGCTTCTGAAGCGAGGATCACACTTTGCTTCTTACCCTCTGCAATGTTGATTGCGCTCTGCCTTTGACCTTCTGATTCTAAAATTTCAGCCCGTTTTGATCTCTCCGCAGATACTTGGCGGTGCATTGCTTGGAGTACAGGTTCCGGAGCATGAATGTCTCGAATTTCGTATCTTAAAATCTTAACACCCCAGTCGGCAGCAGCTTCGTTGATGACGTGGGTGATGTTGGTGTTTAGGGCAGCGCGTTCCTTAAGGACATGATCAAGTGTCAATTGACCAATCTCCGAGCGCATTGTTGTCTGTGCTAGCTGTGATATAGCATATTCGGCATCTTCGACACCATAACTAGCCTTATAAGCATCGAATATTCGAATATAAAGCACACCCTGATGGTCTACGATCAGTTCACGTAATCCTCACAGCTTCCCGGGGGTTCTCACGTCCAACTCTAGAGTGACGTTATCAGCAGTGATGGCACTCTGGCTCGGTATCTCAATGGCCACTTCCTTCAAACTCTTTACATACTGAATTTTGTCGATAAATGGAAGCAGAATCGCTAACCCAGGCTCCAAAATCCTATGGAATTTCCCCATCCGCTCGACTATCCATGCCTGCTGTTGTGGAACAAAGCTTTATTGGCGTTAGTCCTGGCCCCACTCTTGACAGGAGAATAATTACCGTATGATGGTATTCGCCGGTAACCTCTGCCTTTGGAAGTAGCTTGGAACTCCAGTGCCGTGGTGACCACCGCCAACTCCGAAGATCGAAAGGTCATTGTCCCGTCCTCGGTTAGGATTTTGGAGAGCGGATGGCCTAGATAAGCTCAGAGGTATAGAGGTTGAGAATGATTGACATGAACGCGCAATGGGGGAAAGGGCCCAGGAGCAAGGTACGTTGCAATGTGGATAGTTGAGGAATGTGCGTGTAGCACGAGTGGTAGCCCCGGCAGTAAGCATCCTTCTTTTTGATCAGCAAATCCCCGGGCGTTATGTCGAGAGTTCAGATGTTGTGGGAAGTAATTATTGTGTAAAGCTGAAGCTATGGAATAGAAGGGCAAACAGATTCATTCATGACAGTCAAAGTGAAAGCTAGAAAGCCAAGCCTACATTATTTTACTACATTGAAGCTTTATGTAAAATCTTGGCACCGATTTCCCAACTTGGTAGCCTCCCTAATTCGCACCTTCACCATGACTACTAACGTTAATCTCGTAGTGGACCTTCAGCTTACCAATGTTCCCTCTTCAATAAATCGCCAACAACCAAATTACCCAGATCTAGACAACAGCATTACAGCGGTTTTTTAGGCTCAGTGGATTTACATCATGCCAGCTGTTCCGTGGATACGCATAACCTCACTAGATGCTGAACAAAGGCCTCCTAGTCAAAGCCATCTGTATAAATATACATACTGGATGGCAGGAAAGGCAAAAGTACTGATTATTCTATATCTCAGTATATTCTTTACCGCTGTAGTGACTTTATATGCAGCGATTTCCGACTCCTCCCAGTTCTTGCGGCTACCTGATGTTCATGGAAATGCTCCTAACTTCAGGCCCCGCCATGATGCCGAAAGACCCCATGCTGCCTTTATATCACTGGTTCGAAACTCAGAACTCTCCGGAATACAGCAGTCGATCCGTCAGCTCGAGTTCCATTTCAACTCCAATGTCTCACACCGGTATCCATGGGTTTTTTTCAATGACGTTCCTTTCACACAAGAGTTCATTGATGGTACATTGAACTTGACTTCTGGTGGAGCCTACTATGAGGTAATCCCCAAAAAGCATTGGGAGTTGCCTGAGTGGGTTGACCAGGACAGGTTCATGAATAGCCTGGAATATTTGGGAAGTGTGGGTGTTGGTAAGGGCTGGTTAGTCTCGTACCGTTAGTTTCCGTCTTCCCAATACTTGACATACATAACTCACCTAGCCTCGAGCCTGACTCACCATGAGATATTTAGGCCATATGTGCCGGTGGAATTCTGGATTTTTCTTTCAGCATCCGAGATTGCTTGAGTTTGACTACTACTGGAGAGTAGAGCCAAATGTACGGAGTCTCCAATTTTCATGCATGTGGTTGGAACACCTTAGCTAAGCAGTCTATGTGAAAGGTGCATTACTTCTGTCAGATTAACTACGATGTCTTCAAATTTATCAAAAGACGGGGTATCAAATATGGGTAAGTATCACTGATATCTTGGCTAAAGCCCCAGGCAAGACTGGTATCTTACTTTAAAAGCAGCTTTACAATGGACATATTAGATGATGCTCGCTCGTTTCCATCCTTATGGAGAGTAACCCAGGCATATCTAAGAAAATACCCTGATTCTCTCCATCCTGAAGCTGAGTTGGACTGGATCTTGAGTGATGAACCAGTCCTTCCTTCTGGCCGTCTAAGCGATCGCGAGGAGGGACCTTTGTGGAAAGAAAGAGACTACAATGGGTGTCAATTTTTCAGCAACTTTGAAAGTAAGAAAGTTTCCTCCGATATGTGTGTCTGTACAGGAGTGACAACTCTTCTGAGCCGCGGATACATCATAACTGCCAGTAGTGGGAATTACACTGACGGTTTCATGAAGTTGGCGAATTGAGTTTCTTCAGAAGTGGCGGATACAAGAGGTATTTCGACTATTTGGATAAAAAGGGAGGATACTTCTATGAGCGATGGGGTATGTGTGCAAAAATCCATTTGACACATTTTATAGAGTATTTACGTATTGGATTTCATTGTAACAGGAGACGCACCCGTGCACACGCTCGCTGTTGCGATGATGTTGCCCCCAAATGAGACTCATTGGTTTCGCGACATTGGATACCAGCACGATGTCAATACCCACTGCCCACCAGATTCGTCTGAAACCTGCTCTTGTGAGCCGACCGAGATAGACAGTGGTTTCTATAAATTGGTACTTCCGGTCCTCCTTCTATCTTAAACTATAACATGTACATGTGGGTTATAGCTGACTTATATTGGCTCTATTCGGCAGGTACCTCTGGAATCCCTGCAAAAACGACCAAAGGAAAGTTGTATAAAGATGTGGCTACGCTCCCAGAAATAGTGCAGTCAACCATTTCGATACTGGCATTCCTTCTTTTCTTTGCGCAATTGCAATGCATATGGTCAATTTTAGCTTGCTGCAGATAGTATGCATAGGCCGTCCTGATTTCCTATTATTGCCTAGCGCTAAACTTCTCGAAACGGCCTGTTCCGCTTGCCTGCCTTCTATGATTCATCGCAATTACTAAAGGTTCTAATAATCCCACATATTTCATCGTTAATACTTTTTTGGTGCTACATTAGCCTCAAGTTCCTTATATAAAACGCTAAAACTTCCACCGACGTCAACAAGAGTAGAAGTCAACCTCTAGTCTGGCGGGCATAACCTTGCGCTACGTACAGTCGTAGCATTCCGAAGGTAGCTCCTTTGTAGCGGATATGTCCACAAGTAATTTGGTTGCTAAGAATGGTCGCGTGGGTTAGATGCAGCTCTTACAGTATTTCGCCGTGTTTACCCAGATGATCTATGGGAGTGATAACCATTTGAATGTGACGGGGTCACAAACATCTGCACTTGCTGCAACCAGCGTTGACTCTGAAATCGTCACTATACTTCCAGTTGATTTTGAGTCGAAGCTCGAGGTCAATTTTGATAGCTTAACCGCTACTGAGGCACCACTTGCTACCAGCAGCGTAATATTTGACAAGACCGACAAAACGACTGACCATCTGGGGCAATTCACACTTCCACCGCTTCCCTATGCTTATGATGTGAGTGAATTCTTCAGTTGATAAGATTGGAGAATCCCTAGTTCGAGATTCATGCTGAAATTTTACTGCTACAGGCTCTGGAACCATATATCAGCAAGGAGATCATGGAGCTACACCACACCAGGCACCACCAGGCATATGTTGATAATCTGAATGCTGCCCTTAAAGGCCATGCTGTTGCTTTCCAACAAGCTGATGTGAAGAAACAGATTGAGCTGCAACAAGTGATGTAATAGCCCTGCTTCCTCCTTACTCATCTCGACTAACAAAAGGGGCGTAGTAAATTTAATGGAGGTGGTCACATCAATCACTCTCTTTTCTGGGCCAACTTGTCTCCTGTGGGTACACCAGCTGCCTCTCTGTCGGCTGCACCACAACTTAAGGATGCCATCGAGAAGCGTTGGGGCAGTTATGACGCTTTCGAGGAGACATTCAGCAAGACGTTGCTCGGTATACAAGGCAGCGGATGGGGCTGGCTTGTGAAGGACAAAAATAAAGGGATCTTGAGTATCGAAACGACAAAAGACCAAGACCCTGTCATAGGTGATAAGATACCAATTTTCGGAGTTGATATGTGGGAGCATGCATATTACGTCCAGGTGAGTTGCCATGGGAGCTTTCAAATATTTGGGCTGGCATTAACTGAGAATATGGGCAGTACCTGAATGATAAAGCATCTTATGTGAAGGGTATCTGGAACATCATCAACTGGGAGACAGCAGAGACAAGGTTCAAAGGTCTCAATTCTTTGTAGTTGTAGCTCCGTTTGCTCTTGACGTCTGTTATGGGGAGTACAATGAGCAGTACAGCTAGGTGCCCGAAATGGGTATTTGATGGAGAAAATTAGGTTCCTTGAAGGCTCACCGATGTCTGGGGATAAGTTGCATCTAACACGTCACACCATTCATCAATAAATATATGATCATTTGCTCAGACGCAACGCTCTTTATAAATTGGCATTGGAGCCATGCTTTACTCCGTAGAAGCAACAAGTATCATACTTGGATAACAATGACAATTCCCAAAAGACTACGAAAACTAGCTGTAAACCCTAGCCTAAGTAACTACATTTACGGATCCAGACTAGTAAGTAGAACCCAATCAACTCAAGCTAGCCACTTTGGGATGTCATGTGGTGCTAGAGATTTCCAAATGTGGTAGAGGGAACAAGATGACTTCATATGGTGGCGAGCCTATGTGGCGCTGGGCAGGCAGCTCTAATACTGTCAGTATATCGAGACAGGCTTTTGAGTTGACGTTATGGCTACGAACATTCGAATGCGCTTGCCCCCGGGGAAATTCGAGTTGTGTATATAGACTGCCAATTAACACAGATAGAGTACAACTTTTCTACCATATTCGAATTGATAAGATATTTCAAGCCTTTAACTCAGTAAATACCAGACAATAACAAAATGCCCAAGTACCAGCAAGGCCAGCATGTTGAGTACCGCCCCATTGGAGGTAAGTCCTCACGATCAAACCCTTGATTCCTACATAGACAGCATCAAGCCTATATCTACGGGTTCCTATATTTTTGGGGTTAAATTACGAACATCAAGAATCCCATAGGACGAGACACCAACTCGCCAACATCACACGGCAAAATCGAGCGAATCATCACCCAAGATGACGTCGCTGGCAGCACTGGTGTGACTGTCCATGCCAGTCCCGAAAACCCAAGATATGAGGTCCGTTCAATGGGTTAAAATATCTTTGAAATGCTTCGATTCTGACATGTAAAAGATCAAGAACTGCAATACGGGCAAGACTGCGGCACTCAGGGAGAGTAATATCTTGAGTGCAAGTGATGCCGAGGACTAAATCCATCAAGGGGGGGCAATGTGGGAGAGGGAGATGAGTTGGGAGGCATTGTTAGAGAGGGGTTGAGATGAGCTTGTGTACAATAGTTATAATTTAGGGTTCGAGGAATTGATGGCGGCGAGATTTTCTAGCGTCTACTCTCTATGATGTCTAGTGAGCATGTCTGATAATGTTAGTAGTTGCGAAATTGTAGTTTTCGTCAATTTTTTACCTAGGTCAAAATAATTGATCAAATTTACGATACATAGTAGTCCTACTTGATGGATAGAAACTCTCTGGATAGGGGAAGCGTGGTTCGAGCAGAGTAGATACTCTAATTGTACATTTACCGTAACATATAACATTGAAAAAGCAGATAAAAATCTCCAATCCTTAACAGAATTTTATCATTACCTCATGTGAAAGTAGCAATATATCTTTATACCTAGAGTATCTTGGTGACGTCGGCCACAATGAAGCCGGCTACTTGTGTTTTATCTTCAATGCAAACTTGATACCACTTATCTCTCGGTCAAAGGTAAGTCTCGAATCCCGAACCTAGTTGGTACTAATGATATGTCCCAGAAAAGCTATCAATAGAGTAGTCGTAGAATGAAGTTTCGAATCATGTAGATTATATACTTGCCTCTGCAAACCTCCGATCAATTCCTCAAAATGGTATGCCTCCTAAAGACTGTTATATTCCCATGGATAGTTAGTCTCCATGGATAGTCAAGGATCCACAACCTTCCACTCATGAGAAATTCTCAGTACTTTCTTCACAAAGCTCTCAAAATTCGGAGGAGTTCATGAAAAAGCCAAAGAATGAGGAGCTAAAGAACGAGCGTAAGAGAAGCGGAGGGAGCATATTCGTGTAAGACCTCCCCGCAGTCGAACCACTCATAGTGCTTCTCACACTCCTCACGTCCAAATCCCGCACGCGACAGTGACTTTACCTCAAACAACGTTCCGGATGACCGGTAACTTCAACCAATACCTCAGATGCCACTAGCACTAATACCTCTTGATAATGGCCTGTGCGGAGTTCAAAAGATCTATAACTACATTTTCTATATCTCCATAACCTCATTTATTGCATCTAACGCCCATCTCTCAGAAAGTCATCTTGTATAGCATCCGACAATATGCCCACCGATATCAAGGGACCACCTGATGGGTGGTGTGGTACTCAGGTCCTGCTCCTAGTGCTATTTTATAATAGAATAGATACTCTGTGCGTTTCCTGGAGTGGGTGCAGAGGAGTTCCTATAAGGTGTAGGAGATGGGTCAGCGGGGTGAGAGGAAAAAGAACTTTTCATCCCCAGTGGCACTGCTAGTAGCATTTTTTCAAGTGCTGTGGCCATCAAACTCATATCCTCCGCCATGGCAATATCAGCCGGCAGAAGATTATAACTTGGCGGCCAACTCCCTCTCCCCTCCTCCTCCTCAGTGGTGCAGTGGTTTTCATTGTTCTTGTAAGAATTGCTGTCTCGACTAAACAAAACAGAATATGTTTATGACCATTGCCTAGCCAAACTCTCTTATGTGCTGTATAAGTCTCTCGGGGGCTAAGCTGAAGCTTCATTTATCCCATTTTCTCGTATTGCCATTTGCCGTCTATCAAGATCATGGCTTCCCTCCATCAGTTCTCGATGCCCGCTGCTGAGGAGAAATTATAATTATCTATATTCGCTGAAGGAATGAGTGACGATAATAGCAAGAGCAGAAAAGAAAACAAGCTTCTTACTGGATACAAGGATGTAGGTTTAGGTCACCACTAAAGCGAAGCGTAACAGGAAAGTGAAACCAAGGCAAATATGAATTAGCAGTATCCTTCGTTAAAAACGCATCTAATTCAGGGTAACTCTAATCAGCAGCAGAAATTGCGACCACCCCAAGAACTAAAGGAAACAACCCGAAATATAGGTAAATTTTCTTCCTATAGCTTTTATAATGAGAATTTAATTGACAGATGTACAAAAGAGGCAGTTAAGGACTTGAACACGATCACGATTGTCTACAAGCGGAAGACGTAAAATACAAATCAGTATATATGGCTACGTAAATGTGCTTGAAGATTTTCACTTCGTTATGTGCATAGAGCGCACTATGTTCACCCATGAGAACTCCATAAAACACCTCTGTCTCCCCAGTAGCCCTAACTACATATGTAACTGCAATTTCCCTCCCTATCTGCTTGCTTGCAAATCATCCCTCCATCGTAACTCATCCCTACCTGCCTCTGCGCTGCCTCTGCCTTACAGTCCTTGTTTTTTTCGCAGTAATCTATTCCTGGTATCCGCACAATGCAATTGAACAACGAGAACTCTTCCATAAACTCCCAACCATTGACCAAAATTTCCCAACCACACATGACTGGTATCCTTAAGCCAGAGCCAGGCACATTATACGCTATGATGCATCAAAGCCGCCTCCTCTTCCACCCCGTCCGGAGAAGCCCCTTCCCATATTCACGTCAGGGCCCCGTGGTGCTCTGATGGGGTTCAGTGAGTCTCCAGTCCCACCCCCCGACACAGGATTGTTTCCATATCCTGGTATCAAGTTACCCTGAGGCGGGGGTGGTCGTTGGGCAAATACATTGGGGTCTTGAAGATACACCGTTCGGGGAGCGCCACCAGTTGGCTCATACCGAGGTGGTAGAGATATTGATGTGGATAAAGGCGATGGCCCAGTGGGGATTTGTGAATAGTGACGCGAGTAGTTAAGATGGGATTGAGGTATGGTGTGTTGTTGCTGTTGTTGTTGCTGTTGTTGTTGTTGCTGCTGCTGCTGCTGCTGCTGTTGTTGTTGTTGTTGTTGTTGTTGCAATGTTGGGTGTTGTTGGGGGGGGATGTTATATGGTCCAGGGATAACAGAAGCTTGATACGATGAGAAATTATTTGCTTGCGACTGTTGCTGCTGGTATGATTGGGTTTGGGAGGTGTAACCAGTAGGTGGTCCCGAGTATTGGGAGAATTGTGTGGGGGGCTGCGTCATTTGGTACGATTGGTTGGGGGGGAAATACTGCTGTGTTGGGTATCCTTGGCCAGAAGGGATAAATCCACCCTGTGGGCGCTGCCCTATAACTCCTGGTCCACCCCCCACACCACACGCTCCCCAAGGATTTGGCATCCCAGATACACTGGCATATGAGCTCGTTAGGGGATTATACCCTCCGGTTGTATTAAGATTCATTGACATCATTCCAGCTGACACTGCCGCTATGCCAGGTGAACTCACTCTGGAGTCCATTCCTGTAGACTTGGTCGAAGCTGGTGACGATGTCCCTGGTTTTTGCCCAGTACCAGTATAAACCCAGCCATTCTCAGTTACTTTCGTGATCCCACCAACGATTCCACTGGTTCTATTTGGGTCACTACCCCTCTGGCCCCTGCCAGGTGACCGCGATCTTGGAGTGTTGTTCCCACTGCTGTTTCCCCTTCCGCTCTTCTTCCCACCTCTTGCCCCACTGCCTCGTTCTCTGGATGGTGTAGAAGTTCCACTTCCATTCTCTCCATTCTTATTGGGGAGGCCCGAAGAGGAGCTACTACGGCTCATACCAACTGTCGGCGTGGTGGAGGATGATATGGTGCTCTCGCTAGGAGCAGTAGAAGAGGCTGGGCCAAATAGACGTTCTCGAGCTTCGGCATAGCGACGTTCCTTTTCTTTTCGATCCAAGATCGCTGGTGATTCGGAATTCGTATTGGCAGATTTGGCAACGGGGGCAGTTGGAGGAGCGCGTTTTAGGATTTTAAGCTCCGGCTTGAAATTGACAACCTTAGTAGGTGCAGAGTCTGATGGTACGACCTCAAACGGATTGCTTGCGTTGCTAAAAGGCAGCTCAGGTCAGTTACAGTAGGATGCTAGGTACAAGAGGTACTGACGCAGCTTCCCATATTTTCTTATTCTCTTCTTCCGCAGGTGCCTTCTTGGATAGTATTTTCGGACTGGTAGCTGGAGCCGTCAATGACGAATTGGAGGTTGTGGACGACCCGGAGGATGAACCACTTCCTTCAGCAGTTTCAACGGCACCGGATTTCACTTTGCCCGCCTCTTGCTGTAGGGACCATCTTCTAGTTAGCCCCAGTGCAACCAAATAATGGCGAGATAGCCTCAAACGTACGTCTGCAATGTTTTCCCAGCCATCACTCCACGAGTCCACAGCCGCCATGGTACTGCTTATTTGTCGGCAAATATCGGTGTCGCTTTCCCGGAGGATGAAAGGTCAAAATAATGGCGGAAGTCTCGTGCAATGGCAAACAAGAGGATAGATCACAGGGTATCTAGAAGTAATTCAAGGGCGCGGTGCGGTGCCGCTAACAGAATATGCGGGTTTGGTTCAGTCGAGCTCCTGCCGAGTTTCTCAGGCAGTAGCAGCAGCTGGTAGCCGGCGCCGGATCTTTTTTTTCTTTCTTTATGGTGTGTAATTTTGGGGGCAAGTGGAGTAAGGCAGGAAGCACAGCAGCCGACCAGCCAGTGAGAGACGAGGGAAGATCCTTAGTAAGGTCCGAAAGCTTAGCGTTTGCTGAACATCCTAGAGCTCTTTGAACCGGCTATCGAGTGGTGACTTTATTATTAGAGATGGATTGACAGACCGATAGATAAGAAGCTTGACATTGGGAGTCTGGAGAAGGCTCTGGATAAACGACCATCGTGGTGTCGCAGCCGGCGAGGCTAGGTTCTGAGGCTGAGCTGAACGGAAACTCCTCAGCTTATTCATCGGCGTATGCAATTGGATGCATATTGTGACGGCGGCGCTGCATAGCCGGGCAGCCATGTCCTGGTGGAGTGGAGTGTCTTGGCGGCATGGCCCACCGGCCCAACGTCTTTTGGCGTGGAACACGAGGACTACCGGTAGAAACTAGTCTGGTTGGTAGAAATATCTTGCAACCCCAACCGCTGAGACGAAATTGCAGGTGCATACAGGCATACAGGCATACAGGCCCCGAATCTATTCCATAAGTGCATGTCGGTTGGATATCGGTATATGTACCATACACATATCTGTATGTACTGTACAGTATGTATGTACATGTACATACAGAGTAGAGTAGTAGTAGCTGGCAGAGGACGTTGCGACTGCGATGCTAATAATAGATAGCTCTGAGGCTCAAGTCTCTCTTATACCCCATTGCCTCCTAGCTCTTACATACCTCTTGCCTGCGTAAGTTTTTTGTGGAACCGCTCAGTCCGTACCCACTGGCATTGTCCCTCCCTAAGGCATGTCCCAAGCACTTGCCTAGTCGCAGGAACCATGTCTCCGTCGCTCTGATCATGACTTACTTGTGTCCAGTCGGCCGCCCTTTGAATTTCAATTAAGATCTTCACCAGTTCCAGTCTAATCAGACTTCCCCCCTTCCCCCCTTCCCCCCTTCCCCCCCCTCAATTAATACCCTGCCTACATAGGGCACTGGATCACCTCGCATAAGGAGCTGTAGGTCTCAAACCGTTTTTCCTGCAATCACTGCAACGTCTCCGCTTCTACTCACACTTGCTTGAAGTCTTGTATCTGTTCTACTTTCTACGTATACGCATACCCACACAACCTGAACGTCTCGCGATTGCTCGCGCCCAGCAAGAAAAGCAAACCCTGCAACCTAACTCTGTCATTTGGCCATTCGCCGTTCTGTATGCTCTCTGCACTACAGGTATGAATCTAGCTGCAGTTGCGTGTGTGTGGGTGGGTGGTTCAGCAACTAAGGGATGTCTGAAGATACTTATAGAACCCATACGCTCGCACTAGCTCAAGTTTTCGCCATTATCCACTTCAACATTCAGCGAGCCTTTAATTATCAGCCAAACTCTGTGGTCTGGAAGTGTGCCTTCCAGGACTTGAAGTACGACTTGCTTGGTAAGTGCAATCTGCATCTGCCGGCCCATATCAGGCTGCTATTGTGGTAGAGCCAATCTACAGTACTCCAGTCCCATACCCCTCTAGATCTATACATGCATCTAATTCTTGCCCCATGTACTTACACTTCAACCGGCATGATATTCGAATAGCTTGAGTCTATGACTGAGGCATCTGGCTAACATGAATTTTTAGAACCAATAATTAGCATAGGCTGCGCATTACATCTAAGAGCTACTGCACGGAAGCTCCAATCATCTCCGTGAACTGTAAGCTTGAGCTTTCAGGAATCTATGGTATCACACAATTGGGCTAATTGACAGGCTGACATTCGTCTCCTAGACACCTCTTTTACCTCTTGATAACTTTCTGAACTTTAGATTATTTCGAGTTTACCAGCCCACAGCAAAGACTGGCCTCTCCCGCCACATACATTCTAACTCTTTATACCAAATTATGGAGAGTCCATTGCAGCATGGACCGAAAACGATACATTCTGCTTTAGCTCAAGTGGAAGAGTACGACTCCCCAGCGTCATCGGCACCCTCTACCAAGGTAATCCAGTTAACATGGGTTCATTCTCTTCCTTCAACATTGGGAGATGGTGAATGGAGTGTGTTTTGGGAAGGGATGGATGAAGGACATGGTATAGACGAAGGTTATGGGAGCCTAGCTGGCGGTAGTGAAGAGCAAAGTGTCGCCCTTGATGACTCATCAAAGAAAGAGGATACCCATCCGTTCGAGGCTATGGGTGACAGCTTTTTTGAAAGGATCTTTCAAGAGAGAGCCATTGTGCAGACTCCCACAAGAATTGTACCGCCTTTAGGGTCAACATCCCCAAATACCCCAACAGCCTCCTCCGCTCAAAAGTTCTCGGTATTTTTTCTGTTATCACATTCAACAGCGATCCCAACTTCTGTAACAATCCACTTTACTCCGATTTGGGCATCTCCTATTGCTCCTTCCCCAAAGCTCACTGTCACAGTGAATCCTGCTTCCAAACACGTGAACCATGGGGGTCTACATAAGGCTTGGGCTAAGACTCGATTGGTGGACCTTAACGAGCTGCAAGAGTTGGCTGATGAGCTGGCGAGAACGGGACAACGAGGAGTTGGAATAGGGTCTTTCAAAGTTGGCATCGACGGCGGAGGACATGATGAAGAGAGACTGAAATGGGAGGCAGAGATGGTAGGAAGAGAACGAAACTGGGTTCTGAAAACCTTCCTTGGGAGAGTCATTGCTGGAAAACTTCTGAAAGAAGATGCCTTGACTGGAACAAATGGGGATGATGAGGACCTTACTGAGCAGAAGGAAATTGAAGAGGGCCTCAAGTTACTGGGGACATTAGCACAGGGGCTTAGGGTTACCAATGATGACGGTACCTTCACCGAAGAAACCGAACAGGCCCCTGGGAATCCTTCGACCACCACCAAGTCAGCTTCACCTCCTCTAGCAAGCAACGACAATGACGACGAGGAAGATGACCTGTTCGCACTTCCACTCTCTCCGAGATCCCCCGAGGTTGGTGTGTCGCCATTTAGCTTCCGTGGCCCTGCCATTGGAAATTTGGACGCCACTATCTGGAGTGGCATGCCAACTAAAATCGCAACAAAATTGAGTGCCGACGCAATTCCAGTAGCAGGAGGTGTACCTTTGACACCGACACTAACAGGGGCACCAAACCCTGGAGAGATGAGGAAAAAGAGGCTAGCAGGCCCGGGAATAAGTGCTTGAGACAGCAGACCTAAATGTGGCATGAGGACCCAACTGGGCAAGGCGAATTCTTGAATAGATGGGCAATACTGGAAACTACAGTGGTTTTAGTTATTATCATCATATTTATTGTATGAGGGCTGGGGGTTGCTTTAAAAATATGTAGGGTTAGGACTTCGTTGGGTTTTTTTTTCTCATGCTTCATAGGCTTCTTTCTTCCGTTCATAGGAGTTTTAGCACGTCCGTCAATACATTTACTATTTTTTCTTTCCTTTATACCCTCCTCTGTACTAGCTTTGGTGATAGCTTGCTCTTGGTACTCAAAATATGTACTTCTCTTTATATAGTAAGTAACGCATTCGACGTACTTTAAGCTCCGATCCTTAACGTACAAGTTGATCCAAAATCGATCTCCGCAACCGAATAGATACAACAGACTCATATAGCGATTTATATGTACCGATACTGTTATCTACTCTGGTACAAGCCAACCTGCCTCTTTACGTTAAGTAGCGGTTTGCCCGCCAGATCAAACCATGGCAATTATTTGCATACGACACGGACAAACCTCTGTGTATGGGATGTATTTGAGTAAGCTGAGTGCTTTCACACCTTGGGTTTTCTTTCAATCCATCAATAGATATCGCTAGACCATAACACAGCACCATTACTGAGTGAGAAAAACTACCCGCACAAAGAAACGACCTTCCCAATCTGTACTACATAATATACACCGGCTACTCAAAAAGTAACTTCAACTTTACTTTGAAGCACTTGACAATGTCCGCAGCTAATCAGGTTGTATAGTTAGATGGGATTTGCATGTCCCTCTCAGCGGAAGAAATAATGTGCATTACATACCTGTGTTTCCAAAGGGAGACGATCTGAACTCATATCTTCCCCCAGTGGTTTCTCTCACGCAAACATCACCAGAGGTAAGTTTGATTTCAGTTTGTGTGAGGGTAGGGTTGTCGATATCACATGCATATTGCACGTTAAAAACAGCCCTAGGGTCGCTACGGCGAGTGACGAAGATTTTAGTGGTATTATCTCGAGTGGTGTACTATGGTATTTATATTCGAGCGTGAGTTATCTCATTGAATCTGGTGGCTCGTGGGAACATACCTCGCCATTGATAACAGCACGGATGATTGGGCCATCGTTCATCGAGGTAGTGATGACACCGTTGAGGAGTGTCAAATTGCTGATGGTGGCCCCAGCCGGCTCCAAGTACAAATGCTGGTCTCCGCCACCCGCTGACCAGAAGTTCATGCGGCGGCCGTGGATAGCTGGGTTGTCTGGGTATAATACCTGGATGGCAAAGAGAGTGGTTATATTATTTGTGATTGGGATTGGGAGCATACATGACCCAAAGTTAACATCCACTGGAACTGCCGCCACGAGAGCAAGAAGAGTTGAAGATATGAGAAACTTCATTCTTGGCTATCAGGAGCTGGATTCGGTACGGTTGTTTCAATTCTTCAACAGCGGGGCCCATCACATTTATACAGTGTCCAACAGAGTCAGCTGAAGCCTCGACGCTGTGCTTCCTGGTACTCATTTTTAGAGCCTCAGGGTATATTCCCATGTCTGCAGGTAATAAACTGTAAGTGTGGTCACCAAAAAGCCCTATATATGCATGCTTGGTTAAATAGCTATCTCGACGGTAGATACCGTTAGCCAGGGGAGGGGCTGAGAAGCAGTCTTTTCAAGGGTTCTTCCGCCAAAAGGCGACCGCAGGCTCTGTATTCCTAATCTGGCACAATGGCCCTTGTGATCAGTATAACCCGACAGTGTTCAGTACCCCATTTCGCTTCCAGCCGTCTGCCTATAATCATATATACATATGGATATAAAAAGCACTGGAAGCGAGGTGAACGACTTCAATGTATTCAGGTTTCACATCTTTTTTCTATTCGACACTCGAAATCTAGACCCTCAATGAAAGACAGTTTTACCAAGAGGTTACTGAGTCTCTTTCATGCAGGCGACCTGGTGATCGACGGTTGTGGTTCCCATTGGCCAGGCTGAGTGCTCAACGGATAGTTATGCATAGGATTTTGTGCCTTAATGGATGTAGGAATCTATCGATCGATATATGTCGGTAAAATTAATCTACCAGTTGTGGAACATCATCTATGAACAGATGTGTTGTGTTGTGACCAACTCGGAGTTCGCTTGGGGGGGAACACTAGCTGCAAAGTGCGTCAGAAAATTTGATATGCATAAAGTTGTTAACTGTGGTTCTGCTTAACTGCTACCCTTTAGGAGACATAGCTATATTGCTTCACAATCTAATAAGGAGTACACAAAATGGATAGATACATGCAGACTGGCCTACATGAAGTGCAGTTGGATTGCCTGTGTCTAATAATCTGGTTTGGGCCCTGCATCAAGGTATCTAATAATCCTGGCTTAAATGAATTCAAATTAAAATAGAGCAATAACTGTATCAAGTAACACCACACTGGAGAGATAATTCTGTAGACATCACCTATTTACAGAATGATCGACGACAAGGGCTACTGTAAGCTGCATGTCTTATGTCTTGCGTTTTGCATTTTAACGTGTTACAGATCTAAATGCGTAAATCTTAGTGGCCGTCGGCTCCGTCACTGATATTCTAGATATATTATTATATATATGTTAAGCAGATCATGCTTAGTCTGGTTGATCGGATTTCAGGGCAACGGGCCCCAAGTCGGCTAATATGGGCCCGACTTCATTCTTGTGGGTCGCAAAACCGGGAATCGGAAATCTGACAGCATAAAAAAATAAATAAAATATCCTCTCAATCACGATGTCAGCTCAAAAGGGTATACAGTATCAGGACTGTTAGGTCCGGAAAAAATCCACAATGATACCATTACACCACACAATCTTGAATTATTGAGATGCTCAAGCTATTGTAATTTATAAACCAATAATACATTGCCAAATGTAGCTCTAGAAGACATAGTTTCGACTCCTCGATGTAGCCCAAACTAGTATTAGCTGAAGCTCAAACACCATATAACGCCCCAACCTTACCCCCAAATAATCCCGAATATAAATAATACAAATAACAACTATTTCAGCAAAAACCACTCCCACAGCCTACCACAACTTGTGCGATGTTTTCATTTTCTCGCACCTCTGTAGTGCCAGATTCCAAACATTGAAATCATGCTCGATGCGTCTAAGATTGGCTGCATCTCGTAACCAATTATCAGTCGCGACGCCTCCAGCATGGATTAATTCATCTCTTTCCTTTACTGTTGTTGAACTCTGCTTGTCTAGTTGAGCAATAGCTGATGTAATGCTTTCTATGGTGATTTCATCGACCTCACCATTCTCCTGATATGGCGAAAACCATACATTTAGGAGAAGCTGTGACTCAGACATCCCATCTATCAGAGCCTGTAATGTCTCAACAGATAGTGACAGGATCGGGTCGTGAGGTAGAAGACCGTCGAGACATGTTTGTAGCGTGGTATGGTAGGCGTGCTTCTCTAGATATAACCAGTTGTCCCCGGCTGAGGTCATCGTGGAGAGACCATTCTTAGAAGCCAAGACTGGTGAACTATGAAGCGCTGTTGTTGGCGTACGAGGCGATGGTATTCCAAGCTCAGTGCAAGTAAATACTGCAGCTGCTTCTCCCAAAACGTGAAAGATATTAGGCTGGCTTAGAAGCTTTCTGAGCATATCCCCTTTAATTTCTTGTAAAACTGGGCCTTTGGCCAAGATCTTGCTATCCATTTCCCCACATTCTTCCCAATATTTGGCGTCCAATTCCAACTCACTCAAACGGTCATAGTTCTCGTCCGTCAGGGCGGCTGCAAAGCGTGACGTAGATGGGGTAACTGAGCGAGCATAGCTGAAATTGCGTAGCAGGGTTTGAATAATGTCCCTTGGCTCGTCGATACATTGCGTTTTGAATGACTTGCCCATCTGTAAGAGGAGGAGTTGTCCTGTTGCCGGCCGCCCGTCGAGGACTTGGTGGGTAAAAAGAAGCCCGGGCTTGAAGTTCTTGCCTGAAATACCCCATACGAGCTTGCAGTTGAGACCAGACTGAAATTCTGAGGTTGGGCTACTGCTGACTTCGGTGCCTACAGTGAGTGTAGATCTTCTAGGAAATTTCGAGAATGAAGACCAGAAACTAGAAAAGGAGAAGGTTGAGGAGCCGGAGGTGGGTGACGGCCGCGTTGATTGGCGTCGGGAGGTCCGGATGGGGTACGGCCTATAGTCAATGTCAGTAATGCTTATACTGGGGCGTCAGTGATGTCTTCGAGACCGGAACAATCATCGAAAGCAGCCCTTTGGACTGGGCGGATACTTACATTTTTGTAAACTTGCCGCTATGAAGTTGCTTCAAGTCAGGGGAGCTGGAGGTGGTAGTCTCTTCGCTTTGGCGGTCGATATTCAACGGTTTGCCTAAGTTAACGAGAGTATAAGTGAGTTTGTGCGGACCGACACCTTCCAGCAGTGTGCTCAAATAGTCGTATTTTAACGAGTGCAGGCAAATGGCCATGGCGTGGCCCACAGTGCGCTGTGAAGCTGTTGGCGATGTAAATTTTAAGAAGCTACGGCACCAGATGCCGATACCTGATTAGGTATGAGTCCGCCCTCGCAATGTCGCTTAGTGAGTTAGTCTGGTTTTAGTGAGTTATGGATCTAGTCTGTATTTATGGAACTCGGAGGCCAGACCGAGTACAAAGGCGATAATGATTTGATGAATTCTTTGATATTTTTTATAAAGAAAAAGAGGAGGGATCTCGTTTTGAGAGTTCGCCCAAACGAGGTTCTTAGAAGGGTATATATGCATAGAGAAAGTGAAACATTATTAGGCGGTAATAATGGAGGCGGTGTTTGAGTCAGGCGCCGATGGCTCGGATGTGCTGGGGCTTAATCATACGGCACTTGCGCCGGAACCAGACTACCGGGAATGTAAATGTCATCGGGCTCCGCCATGCGACGTGCTAGCTCACAGGCACACAGTGAAGCCACATAAGATTTGTCATTGATGCGTCGAATGTGACTGCATCAATCACCGTTCCAATAATGGGTGCATGGTGCATGGGTGCATGATCAGAATTCATTGCGTGATCATGACCTTGTATTTCCTTAGATATATGCAAGGTGCAGAAATGTACCAAATGTACTGACAACTACAGAAAGAGAGTTGATCGGATGTACATGTGCATACGTCGTCCAGTGATCAATTTCAGCATAAAATCCCCAGCGAACCTCAAGGAGTATAAGAATAAATATTTGACCTCGGCCGTCTAGTCGTCGTCATCCGAGGAGTAAGTGACAAGCCCCAGTAACCCACCAGCTGCTGATTTTGCAGCCTCCTCCGTCTCCACATTCTTGGAGCCTGGAGTCTTGCTATTCATTTCCTCCACGACCTTCTGTGGCTTGGGCTTGTCTATCTGCCGAGGTGTAGGTTCTTTCGACCTCACACCCAATGTACCGCTCATTTTTCGAAGTTTCAGGCCCACTCCTGATGTTGTACCCTCAGTTGTAGTGGGCTTTTTTCTCTTCCTCCCACTCGCATTCCAACCCCCGGGGACAATATCCTCCACTTTAGGTATATTCTCTAATGCCTCGGCACTTCCCGTATTTTCGGCTTCATACTGCGCCTTTCGGAATTGATCTAGTTGAGACGCAAGTTCTTGTTTTCGCAGCTGTTCGGTCCGAGCTTGTTCTGACATGATGGAATCCTAATCCGACATAAACTGTTTCTATTCATGAATATAGAAGCCTGCCAAAACTCACCAAATATTCCACATCATCTTCATCCAAAGGCTTGAATTGGTTCTTGAACTTGAGCTTCTCCTCGAATTCTTCTTGCTTGCGAGCTATAGTTCCATCATGGAGGAGAGACCATCATATCTCCGTCCCATAGTTAGCTCTTGTACTTCGTCCCTGGGAGGTCCGCTCTTTGATTCGAGGTAACGAGTATTTCCATGGTCAGGCTTACCTTTATTTGCTTGTAGTATCTCGTATAAACTTTTCTCCTCGCCATTCCTATCTTGACTCCCCTGCTCTTCCTGTTGCCATCGTGCAAGCTTTATTGCTTCCTCGGCTTTTGACCACGAGTCTGTATCGGGATCGTTCTTGGGATCATCTTCTGGGCTCGAGACACCACCGGACACAAAGCCTGAAGACATCCTGGAATTGTTGAGAACAAAGCAAATATGTGTGTATTAGAATATTCGAAGCATGAATGTGCGATTTCAAGGCCAAGGGCTCAGTCCCTGTTGTGGTATGTTGGTGAATTATGTCGACTTTTTGGTTGGCACGCGAAGGGCAAGTATTGAGCCCATATGCAACTAGGCTAGTATCCCCGCAGCCTGGGCAGATGGTCAGGACGAGATCACGCCCTGGCTAACCGAGGAATTTGTATGGACGCAACCCCCATTCACCAGTCACATATTGTATATGGTGACGTCCTATTCAAGATATTTGACTTAATGAGAACAAAAACGGAGAACAATTTACTGAATTCCGTATCAGTAGACGTACACAACGTGCACAAAAGATGTATACACGCGCATGCTCTCGTTTACAACTGCGAATCCAAATCTTCAGCTGCGCAGTGACTGATACTACGCGCCACCTAAGTTCGCCCCCGGGATTTGTTCTCGTACCTAGTCCGGGATTCCCTTCCACTTCTGGATCAATAGGAGGTGATTCGCATAACCCATCTTTAAATCATACCTCTGGAAAATGTACATATTCGTCGTGGGAAACTAAGACTTTATACTCGGAGTTCTTTCTCTTCACAGGAGAATCAACTACTCCATCCTGTTTCTAACAACTAAACGTAACGAAATCGACGGAGCAATCTCGAGGGTCACATTGTCACATCAATACCTGCCAAGTACTCACGGATTCACACTGATCTGAAGGAAGATCCAGTCCTCTGGGTTTCATTTGGAGTAAACTCCATACAAAGTACTCTCTACTTAATACACCCCAGGGACTACCCCCAAAATTCAAGATGGCCGTTCAGTTTAAACCTACTCCCCGAGAGCTGAAGTCTTTGTTGCTTTACCTCATTGATTGGATTTTTGTTGGGTATGAAGTTCTTCCCAATTTTTTAATCTCGACGTCCTCTAATTAATATACCCATTTAGTAGCACCGCAATTGTGGCCTTTGCATTCGGCAAATTGGCTCCCAATATCCGCCCATTTTCCATCGACGACCCCGCAATTTCATATCCATATCAGGAGCATGCAAAAATCCCGACTTGGCTTCTCGCTGTCCTTTCTACCATCGTGCCTGGGGTTTTCATAGCTCTTACAGTTTTTCTTCTACCCAAAAACCGCGTAGAGAAGCTCAAGATCAGGTTATGGCAACTAAACACAGCATGGCTTGGCTTAGGAGTAGCTCTTGCTGCCTCTATGTTGGTTACCAATGGGATGAAAAATCTCATTGGAAAACATAGACCAGATTTTATTTCTCGTTGTGCACCAGACCCTGAAAGGCTTGCAAGTGGGAATTTCAGCGTTGTGAATAGGTATCTGTTCGGTGTGGGAATATGCACTTCCTGGGATGGTGTCTCAGAAGCCGGGTTGGGAAGAGATGAGTTGCTAGATGGTTTCAGGAGTTGGGTCAGTGGCCATACCAGTAGTAAGTTACTAAACGCCTCCATACTATATAGAGTTGAGGGCTGACCTTCTTCGATAGTTTCTTTTGCTGGATTGACATATTTTACAATATTTCTGAGCTTCCACCTTCTGAAACCGCGGGGCTTTGGGCCATTCAACAACACCTCAGCACCTCAGACACCCCAGAAAAGTTTCCATCCGCCTAGTCCTCTCCTGTTGGTTCTCTCGGTACCCGTTTTGCTGGCTATCTATGTTGCAACCACTCGGTACTCGGACTACCGTCATCACGGAGTTGACGTCATTTTTGGATCACTTTTAGGTGTCGGAACGGCGATCCTCGGCTGGACATGGTATGGCTCCCGGACTACCAATGGAGCTCGAGGATTTGGGGGCTTCTCTAGGAAGAGGACAAACTGCAGATGTGGTGATCTGGAACTCGGGCAGCAACAAAAAACCGGTACTTACCAGAGCACTTATCTTAGTGCACAAGCAGAGGTACTACCTGGTGGTGAAGGGGAGGCTGCTAAAGGGGGTAACTCCGTGGAAGCACCAGGGCAGCTTGGAAATACGACTGAGGGTGAGTCTAAAGGCGCTTTGCAGCTGCGGGAAATGAGCCTTTCTATCAGTACAATAGATGGGCCGGAAGATCCAAATCAGAGAAAGAGTGCTGAGACTCCCGCTCAAGATCACAGTACTGAAGTCCTCAATCCGGGAAACAAGCAGGAAGGGGATATCAATACACTTGAAGAAAGAGAACATCATCCTCAGAACATTATTTAAGATAGTGGAAGAATTCTTGCGTGCTTTTATTACCAATATATAATTTGATGTATCGTTTGAAGGAGTAGTGTACCCCGAGGAAGCATTGCTGAGCATCAAATGGTCCCGATTATAGCAGCCTTTTGCTCCACTCTTATGTTCCGCACAGCTCTTTACCAAGTGTTGCGGGTGAGGCTTGTCTTGGTTATGCTACCTTGATTCTTTCTTGATGAGGCATTGGTTGTTATGAACAAGTACTTGTGCATGGGGAACATATCTCATTCGCTAATTTGTATAATAGTTTTATTTGCAATCACCTATGATAACGATAATTTCTAGACTCGTATATGCCACTTTGGAAGTGTGGTGAAGACGGTATTACTCCTGGAGTACCCAATAGTATATATAACGAAAGCCAATTCCTTGAACAAGAGCTCGGGGTCATCAACCTGATCTACTTAGTATTTCGCGGCCTTTCTAATTTGGCGCAGCTTTAGTATGAAGGTGCAACTAAACTAAATTGGTTTACGGTGCAGAATGGAGGACGTACAGTACTTAAGTACTACTTAGTTGTCAACCAGAATGTGTACGGTACTTGAAGGAACCAAACAACACTCCTACATGTCCATGTCTACCAATGTGGACAAAGTTTCTAGTTTTCCGCCAAATGGATCTATTTGCAAAATTAGTAAAAATACTTCCTGATATAAGTAGATTCTCCCCAATAGCCAATAGAGTATCTTGAAATATAATCTTTACATATATCTCGAGCCTATAAATTGTTGAACAGGGTGCCAACCAGACTATTGAACAGGTGGCAAACCAAAAAAACCAATGGGAATGGGCTGCCTTCAGGGTAAAATATTTATTGCAAGCTATGCTCGAGTGCTTAGATGAATCTCGTTCCCGCCACTTTGGCATCTGCGAAAATCTATGATAAACTGTGATTTGCTACAATCTAACTACTTTTGTCATTTATGAATTTTGTCGTAGTACTCTACTTACTAACTTAGGCAGTAAGCAACTCCCTAGGAGTCGAACGTTATATTACGTGCTTATGTATACTGGCAAGTACCTCCGATATGTACCCACATTTGCCCGCCACTCGTATGCTCCTTTGCTTCCCCTGCTCAAATACCAACCTCTTTGGCTCCTCCATCGCAATATCCCATTTGTGGAGTACCTTCACCATAACGGTGACCTGAGATGGCCATGGCGTCAAGACCCGGTATCGCTTTTCCTTCACATCAGACCTAGAGGTTATCCAACGGTTCAGTAAACAAATTAGAGCCACCTGTTTCATCGAACTCAGGCCATCCAAAGCGTCCAAACTCTAGACAGTAGTTAAGGCTAGAAACTGAGGCGGACGGTCCAGGGACCCCAGAAGAGAAATGCAACACAGAAGTCAGCTATGAAGAGGTATGCGCAGATTTTGCCAGGTAAATTCAGTCAAGTTATACCTTTTATATACCGGAGTTTACACGACTAGAAAAACTAACACCTGTTTGACTCTTAGACACTTGAATAGCCCTATGACAAGCATGGTAGCTGGCCGTGGTGGATTTCAAGTCACATTCCTTATCCATACGTCCATTGTTCAACCTTACCAGCTTTTACATAAACTTTGCAAGCCAGCCACGAGCGTATCGTCAGGGCAGAGTACCCGGGACACGTCCACGGAGGCAACAAGTCCCACTACTCAAATCGTACTCAAAGAATATGATTCACAAATCGTATCCTCTCTTTTGTCGTTCCTTTACACAAACGAGTACTGGCCTGAGATGCCCTTGCTTCTCGATCAACATGCATATGCTAAAGCCATCTTTTCTCAACACAAACTCCTGCCATCCATGGTTAGGAAAGAGAGCAACCTGTTCACGGCCCATGCAGTTACCTCCCATCATTTCAAGCTTGCTATGTTGGCCTCGGAATTCCCAGTTGAAGCACTTTTGCTTCTGTGCAGGCAAAAGATTGATACGACTTTGAGGTGCTTGTCATCTAGAGAGCTGCTCGACTTGGTCCGGACTTTACACTCCAAAGATTATTCCTATCATGAGCAATTCTTCGAACTTATCAATTACACTGAAGATGAGTGCCCGAGGAAAGATTTGAGCCATAGGCCCTTGAAACTATCCAGTTGGTCAGGTGTCAACTTTTGGACAAAGGATGTTCTGGGGAAGCTTATGTCTCAACGTCACAATGTGCGCCCAGATTCACCAGTGGGTTCCATGCAGGATGGTGAAACAGAAGAGGTGCACGTATTGGGAACGAGGGACGAATTTTTGAAGATGGTTGCTAGTCAAGGCGGGAGTTAGCAAGCGATGTGGTGAAGGCATTCTGGGAAGCAGGGCTTGGCCTGAAACTCTCTGCTGAGGCATCACCAGAGACTACACAGACAGGCAGTACTGCCAAAGAGAGAAACTCTGTGATGAATGTCGATGGGACATGTGGGAGCTAGAGCTTTGTGGTATTTTAGCACTTCATGTGGTTGACGTCACTGTGATTCTACAGCAATGTACCTGTTAGACGCACCTACCGTTAAAATTGGGAGCTTTTGCTTAGCCTGGTTGGGCTTTTGTTAGACCAACAGTTTTGTTGAAAGCTTGGTTGAACGGTACAAATTTAAAGAGCATTGCAAAATTACAAAATAGCGATCCACAGGGAGTGAGAATTACTTGTACTGAAGCGTATAGAGTGTCGGGGCTAGATAGCTGGTTACGAGTGTAGGTATCCCTAGTGGAGGGTATGGTTTTCCCCCCCTGAAACTCAGAGACAGCGCATTGAATACCTAGAGAAAGGATTGTCCAAAACCATAAGGTCGCCCTGCCCACACACCCCCTTTCGAGGTACATCATAGACTAAGAGAGAGCGAAAAATCCACTCGTATCCGTAGCTTCGCGTTTGTATAAAAGAAAAAGAATTTACAAATTTGTAACTAGCCTGCGGGTCCTAATAGGTTTCCTCAATGGTTCACCTCTTTCCATATATATGCAACAGATGTGCGCAACCCATCTGTCCTATGGGGGGGATACTAGTACTATGACGAGCTGGTGAGTGGCCATAATAATACGTACCTTCTCTTCAACAAAGTTGAGTACGTGGAATATATGTAGATATTTCCGGCCAAAATTAGCCAAATCTTAACCTTTCATAAATTTTAGAAAAAATAAAGAGGTTTCTCGATTATGTTCAGGACTTTAGCTGTTGGGACAGACCCACCTCCATGATATATTTGTATTCTAGGCTTCTATGTTTCCCGCTGTATGAGAAGTGGGCTGTTGAACTAGAGGGCGTGGTTGCTATAGCTATAGATTTAGAAGTAGGTTGGGGATAGAAACATAACAACCAGACTATGATTTAGTCTCGATTAAGAGAAAGAGATGTGTTATGATACAATAAGTATAGGTGACCCTCGTTACAAGCATACCCTCTGAACTGAGGGAAATATACTTATATCTGGTATGCTTGTGAGCTTTAAAGCACAGAGAAGTTTCAGGACCTACTAAGTACTTACATTAGAGTGATTTCTTTTACAAAATGTACTGATTTCTTTTACAAAATGTACTGATTTAGATGTAAAAATCTTCTGATAAGGGGTGTTTAGGTATAAACTCTCCTGATAACTAGGCTCGGGGGTTCAGGAGTAAGTACTTACTTATAGTCCCTTCTGGGCCTTGGTAGTGGAGGGTAAGGGTGCGCTCTGTGAATCCAGTCTGGTTTCCGGCTGGCTCGTCATAGCCCCCCTCACTGAGGCTGCATACGAGTAATGAGTTTATAAAAAAATAAAAATAAAAATGCAGTACCTTCTATATATACTTACCGCAACCAGACTAATACCTACCTAGGTGCCAAGATATCTCGAGACGAAGATACATATAGGTATGTGCCTACTTAAGCTTAAGATATATTTAGATATCCAGATCGTGAGAATCTCTCGTCCCCATACTTCATTACTGCTTTTCACCTCTAAATAATTACACTGCTAAATTGTTAGCTCTGTTAATTTTAACAAGGCCACGAGACTAATTATAACATGGCCACCCAATTCATGTATATATAAGTGGCCCGGGCTCCATATGAATATACCAGGCCTCACACTATGACACTATCTAACGGTCGAGCCAACTCTCTATGGGAACTTACATTTTAATCAAAAAGCGAAGACCATTCTAGTCATGGATATTTTAGGTCGACTTCACCCATTCTGGGTCCCAAGACACAATACTGAACTTGGAAGCAGAAGTGAAAGCGTCATATTAGCTACCCCTCCAGGACTACTCGGAGGTACACCTTCTACCAACGGTTCTTCCAGTCCGCCCGCGCATATACTTCGGGGAATTATCTTACAGCCAGCCCGTTCTCGGAGGCCTGGGGCCTTTGAGCGCTATAGGATGAGAGGCATGTTGTCCGAAGAGGCAGGTCAATCAGTACACATGGCAAATATCAGTGATGACGGCTACGTAGACTGCGAGTTCGGGGCCTTGGGTGATATTCCTATGGAGAGATTGACTTTGGAAGATGAACTGGAAGTAGGTGAAGATACTGAAGTGGTTGGCCCGATACCCTTTCCAGGGCATGGCCTAACAGCTACATTTAGCTTGGGCCCAAGTAACGAACAAAGCCATCCCTCACCAGCTTGTGAGAGGTTTTCTCCTCTTGCAACAAGCTCAAGCTGGGTCACCACACCAGGGTCGGCACAGTCTGCATTCCAGCCCCCCCAACCTATGCAAAGCCTAACCACCTTGCCTGTCGAAGTTAGGTCGGCGGGGCCCTCGTGGGTAACAGTTGGCCCTAGTCTGGGAGTCACGCCAGATATGAACTCTCGCCCTTCAATTAGTACTAATCACACTGACAATACGTTGGCTTATGATGGTAATGAGCTTCACCCAGCTTTTGGTAGCGGTATTCAGGCTATCGCATCCACTTTGAAGAAGCGTCCCAGGCCAAGGTATGTCCCCAAGCTTCAAATAGCGGAAGATGTCTTTCTTACCAGGGACGTGGCCCATGCTAAGCGTCTGAGGCAGAACTATATCCTTGGGGCCCCACGGCTGAGAGGGTATCGTGACTGTACAGCAACGGGCTGTAGCTGTAGACTCGGAATAGAGGACTTTGAGCAGTCCCCTACTACGAAAAGGCTTAAATTCACTCATATGAGTGATGCACGCGTTGGGTGTTCATAATGGCATTGTTTTTTCGAGACTTTTAACAGGCGTGTTGTTTTGTCTGGGGGTTCAGGGTAATGTATTTACCTGCTCATTCTAAGATTATTTTTGATATATCGATACATACCTAGTCTGGTTGGCACGACCGCTCCTGTGGAGGGTCTGGTTATAAAACTTTTTTTTTTAGTAGTTAGTAGTGGTCGCTTGGCAAAATTTGTATGGTAACCGAGACTAGATTTGAAAAACCGGTTGATGTAACTATGACTTCTAAGGTATCGGCCCTTCTATTAAGGTTAAAACTGCGCTCTAGTGAACTTGTTGGTCTGGTCGGGTATTGTCGTCATCAGGCTGTGTCGGCACGCTTGTCAAGAAGTCAATATACCGTAAAAATGCACAAGTACGACGTAGTTCATAGAGATGTATATATTCAGTGCAGGTTCATGCACGTTCAGGCAGCTGATGGAGATGTATATATTTACTGCAAGCTCATGCACTTGTACGTTCAGGCAGTTGATGGAGATCTATATATTCGCTGCAAGTTCATGCACATTCAGGCGGTTGGAGTTCTATATATTCACTGCAAGTTCATGTATTTCTTGCACGTTCAGGCAGTTGATGGAGGTGTATATACTCAGTGCAGTTCATGGATTTCTTGCACGTTCAGGCAGCTGATGGAGGTGTATATATTTACTGCAAGCTCATGCACTTGTTGTACGTTCAGGCAGTTGATGGAGATCTATATATTCACTGCAAGTTCATGTATTTCTTGCACATTCAGGCAGTTGATGGATATGTATATATTTACTGCAAGTTCATGGATTTCTTGCACGTTCAGGCGGTTGGAGTTCTATATATTCACTGCTAGTTCATGTATTTCTTGCACGTTCAGGCAGTTGATGGAGGTGTATATATTCAGTGCAGTTCATGGATTTCTTGCATGTTCAGGCGGTTGGTGTTCTATATATTCACTGCAAGTTCATGTATTTCTTGCACATTCAGGCAGTTGATGGATATGTATATATTTACTGCAAGCTCATGCATTTGTTGTACGTTCAGGCAGTTGATGGAGTTCTATATATTCACTGCTAGTTCATGTATTTCTTGCACGTTCAGGCAGTTGATGGAGGTGTACATATTCAGTGCAGTTCATGGATTTCTTGCATGTTCAGGCAGTTGATGGAGTTCTATATCGAGTACCTGGCCCCTCGTGGCCTACTCGAGCCTTTATATATATAGTTTACGAGGGCAAAAGTGTTCGGCATGCTCTGTAAAAACCACTTTAAAAGCGCAAAAGTGGTCGCTTCGCAAGGTAGCAACTAGGAAAAGTGGTCGCTTCGCCAGCAAAGTGGTCGCTTCGCTCTATATACATGACACAATCAATCAAATATCTCTTCTCCAAGCTTCATTACCACTGCGAGAGCTATTTTCAACTAGATTTATTTCTCTTTTGGCCTTAGCATCCTCTGGAATATTTTGAGCTCTCCATTTTGTTGATATTGATACATGCTAGTCTTGATATTCTGCTCTCGAAACGTAGTAAACCACATCCCCAAGTCATGTTCATGTCTCGCCTAGCGTCCTGAAGCGCTAATTATCATTCCTCTAGTATCTAGTGGCGTCCCCACATTATCACGCATCAGTATAAGTTCATGGCGTCCCGATGACGTCTTTGTTCACATGTCTCCTGGTTCATGCAGTTATATGTGGTGCATCAACTGCCTGCACATGGAAGAAATACATGAACTAGCAGTGAATATATAGAACTCCAACCGCCTGAATGTGCATGAACTTGCAGCGAATATATAGATCTCCATCAACTGCCTGAACGTACAACAAGTGCATGAGCTTGCAGTAAATATATACACCTCCATCAGCTGCCTGAACGTGCAAGAAATCCATGAACTGCACTGAGTA
>Ga0307511_10001023_pt1 | contig 29684 bp, 33 predicted proteins | sample 13_EM_MG_FD_200266 | JGI IMG/M metagenome (GOLD analysis project Ga0307511, IMG submission 200266) | Populus trichocarpa ectomycorrhiza microbial communities from riparian zone in the Pacific Northwest, United States - 13_EM | ecosystem: Host-associated > Plants > Roots > Unclassified | place... | reverse complement strand
TTTGGACCCGGTGAATCTGGATCCTGGGAGACCTACTTTGGGGAGCTGTTCGATCAGGTCACAAAGTGCAAGCTCGATGAGCTCAAGAAGGAGTATCAAAGTACGTCCCAACCACCTCTGCCCTTTTCTGGGAGTCTCACGCAGCGACTAGACTCTGCCGAGGAGGCGGAGGACTTGAAACGCGCGTACAACGACACTGACGGATCTCTCGACGAAATTATGAACCATATACCCCATTCCACGGTCGAGGACGAGCCTCGCTTCGTCCGACTGATCACCAGACTCATCAAATCCGGCGATTTGACGTCTACGGCTACTTGGGAGAAGAGCGTTAGGGACGAAGCAGCCCGTTTAAAGAGGAAGAAGAAGAGTGCTAAGGAAGCCGAGGAGGCGGAAACGTTGGCGAAGGAGATCGGTGTGTGGGACGAGTTCTACGGTAGTGGCAAGCCCACGGACAAAGCTGCCAAGAAACAGAAGGGGAAACGAAAAGCGGATGCAAGCGACGAGGAAGGGGACGTTTCTGCGCTTCAAGCGTTGATCCTGAAACGCAAGGAGAACATGGACGGATTCTTCGACAGCCTCGCGGCAAAATACGCGGAGCCGGGACCTTCTGCTCGTTCTGGTGGGAGTCGGACGAAGAGGAGAAAAGTCGATGCTGGCGAGGACCCACCACCAAAGAAGACCAAGCCCATTCCACCACCACCCGATATCGACGAGGAGGAATTCGCGAGGATACAGGAATCTCTTCTCAAGAAGAAGGCACCTGCTTCGTCGAAAACCCGGTCCACTTCAAAGGGCGAGACGAAGAGAAAATCAAAGCGGTGATGTCTTTGGTTGAGTCGGAACATTCAGATTGTTACTCTTGTACATTGTAAGATACCTAATCTATTGGATGAGCAGGACACTCGAAAGCAAGGGCGAGGGGGGGGATATAGGAAAAGCAAGCGACGGGGAGTTAGATGTAACGGATAGAATCAATCCCGAGCGCGCGGCGTGCGTGAACGACCGCCAAAAGCTCCTTCATAGCTTCCTCCAGGATCACTACATTGTCCAGCAGCATAGATAATGTGATCAACTGGGCCTTCGTCTCACCAGCCTCATCGTCATCCTGTTGTTCGTGGTGCTGAGAGTGGTTCCTCCCTTCCCCCCACCCGGAAGAGAATACGTCGTCTTCATCCATCCATCTCTTCGGCTTCGCCGGCGTCCACCGCCCAGCGAAGGGTGTTGGTGCTGCGTATGGTTCGACCTCGATCGAACTCGTCTTCTGGTAGTGGGGGCCAAAAGGGCTGGCTTCGATGCTCTTCCTTCCAGCTTTCGGGGGGCTCGATGGAGCGATGGCTATGGGGGTTGGCTTGGGTTTAGATTTCCTGGGCGTAAGGAATGAGACGAAGGATGATTTGGGTTTAGGCTTGGGAGTAGATTCTGCAGGGGCCGGGGTGGTGGTTGGACGTGGGGAAATAGGGATCGGTGCCGTACTGTCGAAGTCGAGAGCAAGGTTGAGGGCATCCGTCAGGTTTTCTGAGAAAAGTAGACCCTGTCGTCTTTCCAACAAGTATCGGTCAAATTTCTCCACAGAGTGTCGATACCGTTCCAGCTGGGTGACAAGGCCGTGGAATATTGCATACAAGAGTGGTCGTGATTTTTCGTCCATGCTGGTTGCGGGTAAGGACAGAGTTTCGTACGTGAGATCTTCGTTTATCCGATAGTCGATGGAACGGTCGTCTCCATCTGCTTCGTATTCTTTTGAGAATTCGTGGGCATGGTGAGCACCATCTCCGTCGGGGGAAGCAAAGGTTAACAACCCGGCTAAAGACCGACATGGGTCCTGCGCAAGGGTCGAAAGAACCCCAGTCAAGGCCAGGTTGAGCTCCGGCGAGTTTGAAAAGAACTTTCGAAGGGCGAGAAGGATGAGGGAAAGCACTGGATCGTTTTGCATTAGTCGGTGTTTGTACTTCAGTATCACGTCGGGGTCAACATTCCGAAGTTCTACATTTCTCTCTTTCAGCGAGAGTACGGCGTCGCAGAGGTAGTTATCATATCCCGTACTGAACGCGTCTTGGGTATGGGACGGGTCCACGCGTGAAATTAGGGCAAGGTAAAGGCTGGTCTCCCGTTCGCTCGTTGTGTAAGTTGTGTCGGGGTCCGCGTACGTAGCAGAAGGTGGAGGATCCGCAGGTGGTTCAATATCTTCGCCATGAGGGGGTGGGTTGATTAAGGGAGGTGGGGCGGAAAGATACGGTGAGGGGTAGCTAGTAGACTTAGGATCATGGATCACCAAGAGAACTCTTTCAGTGCACAACTCTGAGTGTAATCGGAGCAGTGTTTTGAAAAGTTGGAGGGCGGCGGTTGCGGTGGGATGGTTCGTGGACCGTACGTTCGTCGTGAGGAGGTCCTTGAGGGTAAATCTCCCTGCGGAAGTGATATAGCCCGACGGACGGCGAGCATCCGGTGCTTCGATCTCCAGGATGGCCATCGCGGTGCTCTTCCTCCGATGCCTCTTCTGGTGAGCCACCTTCTGTGGTGGATTCGATTGTGGAGTCGTGGTTCTTGGATTCGACCGTCGACGCTTACGCGCGAGGTCATCGTCATCCTCGCTCAGTAGGAACCGAACGAGCAGATCACCCAGCTCCCCATTGTTGAGGGTACGAAGCATGATCTCGATATAGGACATCACGGCGACTGCACTCCCATCGCCATCCGAGCACTCCAAGATCGAGGGATACAAGACATTTTCGAAGAAAACTCGCCGGACGGCGTCAAGCACGGATTGTGCTACCGCGTCCCCAACCGATCCGTCTCCATGAGTCTCGTTCCGTCGGATGATATCTTGCAAGAACTCGAGGAGCCTAAGGAAGTGCTCTAGATACGCCTTGAACTCCGGATCAGACGAGTTCCCAACGCCCATCTCCTCTTCCTTCCTCTCTGCATCCGTTCCGCCCTCGGGAGTAGACCCCAAGACCATGGAGTTTCCGTTTGACCGCGTGTGATCAGCTGCCTTGACCTGGAGTTTGGAGGGAAGAATCGAGTAGACAGCCGCCAAGCCAGCGGCGAGGACTTCAGAGAAGTCTCCGTCAACGATGTACTCAGCCAACGCGACAGCGGCCTCTGTGATGGGGTCTGATTCTGGTCCCTCGGTGGGGCTATCCAACGGTGGATGACCACTGTCCTCCCCAGCCAACCGGTTGATCGGCTCATGGGGGGACATTGCGACATCCATGAGGAACAAAACCCCGGCTCTTGCAAAGTCTCCAGTCTGGCCTTCACGATGGACGAACTGAAGGAGATAGTTGAAAAGTAGGAACTCGTACTCGGGGCGCTTTGGGAGGGGGGTTGTTGTAGTACCACGGGAGGGAGCCGGGGATGGCTGACGAGGGAAAGGTTTTTCGTCCGTGTTTTGCTCTTCTGCCTCCTCCGTGCCCTCTTCGGTAATCTCTTCCTCGTCTTCGTCTTCGTCCTCGTCCCCTTCCTCCAGAGCGAACAGGGGTTCCGATCGGTACCAAAGTCTGTCCTTGTCGTGAAAGAATATTATGAGGAGTTCACGGTAGGTCCTGATGCGGCTGCATAGGATACACAACAGATTGACGACTGCAGACACGGAATTGGGTGGTGACCGACAAAAAACTGGCTTGGGTTCACTTACGATCTTCCTCATACTCCGAAGGAGATCCTCTCGTCGAAGCCCCCGCGGCTCCCATTACCCTATTCCGACCGTCGAGATGTTCCTGGACGTCTTCGCCAACACAGTTGCGCAACAGCCGAAGAACAGCTTTGTGCACGGCAGAGTGGACGAGGAATTGCTCGTCAAGGAGCACAACCATGTTTTGAACTGAGCGCAAGACTTCTGCTTGGATGCCGAACGGTCGGTCCGGTTCGCTCAGTTTGACGAGCGTTCCCAGTACATCTGCACGGAGAGCGGGCTTATAGCAGGCACAGCACCGAGATTAGCGAGTGGCGCACCGTTCTTAAGAAGATACTCGAGGCAAACACCCGTCCCCCCTTCTTCTGTCTGATTAGACTCGGATACGAGCAGATCGACCATATTCTTGAGATGCTTTGGTACATCTGTGGATTTGATCCCCTTGGCCAGCTGACGTTCATCCGGGTGCGAAAGTGTGCTCTGTGGCTGTTCTGTCAGTGGTATTACGCGCGGGGCTACACGTCCGGGAGGAGCACCTTCACGTATACCCATGAAGTGCTGAATTCTAGAGCGTGATCATGGGTAGCTGTTGCTGGTGTCTGGTAGCCAGGTTTGAGGAATTTTGAGAAATAATCCATGGATCCAGGGTAGCGTCGCAACCGGGAAAGGCACTGCCCCCGTGGCTGTCGTGCGACGCAGGTGGCGGGATACGAAGACTTGTGTCGTTCGAACGGGTGTGAGACACGCGGGAGGGACGATCGGATGGCCGGAAAGAGATGAATTCACAGCTGAAGAAACATTACAATAACGAGTAGTATAGGGTATACATGACAAGCGATTCATCATAGCGTGGCCGTAGTTTTGCTCGACCTATCTGATGCCCATAAATCCAAACCCTCGTCCCACGGATTGGAAACCTGTCAAAGTCAGCAAGGAGTTTATACCTGGTGCGCTCTCACAATGGAGAGCTTGACTAGAGAGTAAGTGCTTATGACGTGAGCACGGAGAGATACTTGACCTTGGGTCGGTTGTTGGAGGAAATGAGTGACAATGAAAAGAAGGAAATAGGTGCAGGGGCCACACATGCGCTCGAACGGTGTTCATCCAGCGCAAGCTCGGACTACAGCACCTTCTTCCGTTTCGAGTCTGGGGACATGTGAATCTCGAGGAGCACGCAGGGGGTAGAGAGTTACTTACTTGGTGACACGTCACCCAGTGTCTGCTCTTCATCCACCGTGTCGGAATCTATCTCATCGAAGCCTCTCTTTGAGCTCCTCCCAGATATGGGCTCCTGCGGATTGACTGTTTTTGTCTCCATGTTACTTTGTTCCTCAGATTCGCCATATTCCCCATCATCGAAGTCACCGCCGAAGTCTTCGTCCCAGTTGAAATCGTCACCGAACTGATCGAGATCTGGTATCAGCTCGTTAGATTGGTCTAGCGACTGAGTCAGCGCCAGTTGGGATGAATCAGAGGATAAACACTCGCCTGTGTTGCTGTTTGACCCCTCCCCTTCGTGGGAGCGATGATCATCTCGAGATTTTTCTTGGGCATCTGCAAATTCGTCCGATGTTTGTTGTCCAATCGAGTCAGTATCGGTATCTATTGCCAGGTTAAACGGTGTACTCGTGACAGCGGATAGGAGTCACTTACCCTGTTGAGGACCGTTATCAAGCCCTGGAGCGGTGAGGTCTATGGTGTCGAAACCTGTGTTTGAGGGCGTAAGATCATCGGCAGTAGTGATGCGGGGCACTTGCTCACCCTTGTCAACCCCCGCGGCGTCGCGTTGAAGTTCGTGCTGCCCCAGATCGTCCTGAGTCTGTTGTGCGTCGGAGGCTGCCGTCTCCCAATCACCCTCTCTGGCGTCACCCTCGATGGTGACCGTTTCTCCCTGATCGCTGTCTGGGTCATTTTCGTTGTATTCTGCCTCGTAATTCTCGTTGGTCGCAGGGACTTCCTCGTGGTCGGTTAGATTTCCTCCTAGCGGTGGCGTTTCGTGAGCGTCGGATTGCTCGTGGGCAGCTGTAGCATCAAGATCCTCCGCGGCTGCGGGGTAACCGTTTTCTGAAACTGTCACGACCGTGGTTCCTTCCTCGTGGTCACCTACCACACCAGCAGGTTGTTCAGTACGCTCGTCACCGGGTAACGGGCCCGTAGCGGGTTCTTCATCACCCGCGGGTTGAGTCTGCTCCAGTTCCGCTTCGTTTGAGGATTCACCCTCGTCAAAACGGTCAACCGCGGGGGCACCGGAGTCAGCGTCGTCTGTCTGTTGTTCGATTGTCGCTTGGTCAAATCCCTCGGGCTGGTTCTCGTCGCCCTCCTCATCTTGGGCCGGGTACTCCGAAAACTCATTAGCGTCCGGTTGTTCTGTGAGTTTCGCTGAGTAATGAAGTAACGTCAAGGGGCGGAGCCAGTCTGCTTACCTTGCTCCCGAAGTTGGCCATAGTCCGCACTAGCTTCGCCGAGTAGGTTGAATTGTTCGAGCTTCGATTTCAGTTCACGATATCTAGTGACAAAACGTAGGGGGTTGCAGCCAACCCGTATACGTAGCGGGCCAGCTAGATCTGCGTGATCGTGCAAAAGATTGAGATCGTGGAAGGAAACCTCGTTCGTGTATAAATTGTCCTGGTGAAGGGTTGGCTCGTAAGATTCATTTATGGCAACGTAAAAAACTTACCTCTGAGATAACGAGGTCGACGAGATCATACGCGTCAACGACTAGCTCTCCCCGAGATAAATCGAAAATCTGAGCAAGCCGCGTATCCAAACGCAGGGTTTCGAAGACCTTCGCTAGGGGTTCATAGTAGAGAGTTGGGAGATCATGAAGGAATAGGGAGTCATCTGCAGCCTCCTCATTGTCAGCGGCGGGAGATTTGCGTGTAGGACGGTTGAAAAGGTAATATTCCTCCTCCGAGTTGCCTAGAGACAAGAGCACGGGGGGAGGTGGGTCGATGAAGATTCCATCCAAAACTTCGTGCGGGTCTCCCGAGCTGGCGCGGCTGGGGGCGGGATTTTCTTCCACAACCCAACTATCTGCGGGATCTGCCGTTTCTTCGGCTGTGGATTGCGGTTGTAGGTGTTCCAAGGGGGTCGGGGTAAGTGGCCGGATGTGCGTTTGTTGTTCCACCGGGACACCAACATCCCAAGTTGGGGTAGATTCTGTGGCGCCTCCTGGGCTCGCAGTCTCGGCTGAGTTCTGGGGGTGGTCGGGGAGGTGGGGTGAGGGGGGAGCACCCAGTGGCTCCGAGTGACCCTGTTCCCACTCACTCCGTCCAAACGTTCCCGTAACAGTAATTTCGGGCTCCTCGTCCTGAGTTGGTTGAGAGGTTGGTGATGGGGCCTGTATGACCAGAGTCGGCGGCACACCGAGAGGTGAATGGACGTGTGTATCCGTTAGGTCGTGTTCGGGAACAGCAGGAGAGGCCGCAATCGCGTCCTCGACAACGGTATCGATAAGTGCGGGTGTATGGGCTTGGGAGACGTCAACAACCTCCACATCGTGGACCTCGATTGGTCGGTCAGTGGACGAATCGTCGGTCATTTCGTATTCGAAAGTTTCTGGGTGGTAGTTTTCCATGTCGATTTCGACATCACCGAGGTTAGAATTAGAGTCGTCATCCATGGTGGCTTCAGGGTGAACCCAGGACGCGGAGGACGAAGTTTGCATGGGGATGTCTTCACCAGAAAAATCCATCATCTGAGCATCGAAAGATTCTGCTATGGCCATTGTCGTCATTTCGACTGGCCCCTGGGTTGGAAAGGGGCGGCGGAGGTGGGGGGTTGGGGGCGGAGTGGTTTGAGAATGGGTGCTGGTTGTTGGAAGAGGTTGGTGGGTGTGTGACCCTCGGTGACTCTCCGTTGAGGGCAGGTCACGCTTGAACTTGTCAGCATCTTGAAGCTCCACCATCCCTGCAATCGGTCTGCCACAACTACGGGGCCATTGCAAACCCCTTAGATAACCCTAGACTCAAGAATCTGGACGAATTCGCCGGCTCGCCTCGAGGCAGAACGCACACCTTCAACCCCGGCGTCTGAAGCGGCGGAATAAAAAAAACCTTACCAACCTCGCACTTCACGTCACGCGCAATTGGACGCTCGCTTACTCAAACATGCCTCTGTCCAACTATGTCGCTACGGATGACTTGACGGTTTTGCTTGGCCTCAGCGCCGCCGCTCTCTTTCTGCTGCAGAACTTGTATAAGCCGCAACCATTGGTACACCCCATTCTCCTGGGCAGGCAGAGTGACGTAGCTCCTGTGCGAAACCCAGGAGAATCTGCCGTGTACAGGAACTACAGTACCAGCGCAATGGGTCGGGTAAGTACGACTATTTTTGGACATCCAAGCCTTCTCATAACAGTGCCTCAGCTACCACTGAGACCCACTGCGGGCATCCAAACAGTTATAGACCTCGTCAGAACTGACGTAGACTCTCCTCGGACCCTCTGGTCTACCAAGGTGGGTCATTGTCTGAGCCATGAGTATCGGATATTCAACCTCGAGCCCGTCCTCAGATCACCAATGCTCAGCTACTCGGACGGGTTAAGGCTTTCGCCTCCGGTATCGACAAGCTTACCAAGTTCCAAGCCGGGGAATCGAAGGTACTTTTCTTACTCAACGACGGCATCGGTGAGTACTCCGGTTCCACAGGTGTTCCTCCCAAGTTCTCATACTTTCATCGCAGAGTTCCTAATCGCAGATCTCGCTTTCGCGGCTAGGTCAATAACCACAATGACAATCTCGTCGCCCCAGCTGCTTGCCGAGGTTTTGGACAAGCACCCACCGTCCGCCATAATAACGGATGCGGACTTTTTCTCTCACATCATCGAGCAGATCTACGACCTCAACCAACACCACCACACAACAGTGATTGTTGTTGGAGACCCAGGCAATGTTGGTGCCAAGTTGGTGAAGGAAATGGACCTACTCAAGTTCAGCGACGTTGAGAAAGAGGGTGCGAGCACCCCAGTGGATTTGTCACCACCGACTGGTGAGCCTCGCATCGAAACCATGGTGGCGAAATTGACCGCTCTCCAGACGTTGGGCATGCCTTTACTATTGCTTTCTCCAAAACCCCGAGCGGAACAGGTTTCCAGGCCGTGGAGTTCACCCAACAAAATTTGACGGCCGGAGTAGCTGCCACTCGCTCACTGTTACCCGTCTCTTCCCCACTTACCCCTCTGGATACCATCGCATCGGCATTCCCGCTGAGCACCCCATATGGCAGAACTATCGCCTATACAGCGCTATACGAGGGCACGAGCCTTGCCACCCTCAACAGCACACGATCCTTTGGTGGGAATGAGGACAACAGTAAGCCCACCGATCTCTCATACTCAGCAACGCTCACATGATCAATATACAGTTCGGTTGGATGCGACCGGCGCACTGAAAGACATCGATTCTTTATCTGCCTACCCAATTCCATCTCCGACCATCCTGTTCGTCAAGCCGGAACACGTAATCTCCTTGACCTCCTCGATTTTAAACGCTTCTCGCTCCGGGTCGTGGTTGTCTGGGTGGGGTTGGCGACACAAGATCGCACATGCGACAGAAGGCTTCATCACAAAGGAGAGTTTGTGGGATCGCCTCGTGTTTGATGCTGCTAGAGTAAAGGTCCTCGGTGAGGGGGCGGGAACCTTGCGAGCCCTTATTGCAACCGGAGGTAAGTTCCCCTGCTATAAGTCGTGCTGTGGCGTTCATCTCATACGATCGACCCTAGGCTACACCCCAGCTGAAACTCTGACCCCAACGCGCATAGCTTTCTCCATTCCATACATCAATGCGGTCAGCAGTGACCTCGTTTGCGGCCCCTTGTTCGCTTCCTATCCCCACGATTTACAAATCCACCCCGTACCCGAGGGCGGCGAGTTCGAAAACATTGCCCACGTAGGTGCACCCACCGTATCGATGGAGGCAAAACTGGTTGGCGTAGACGATAGTGCGGTTGAAGAGGGCAAAGATCCAATTGGGGAAGTGTACGTAAGAGGCCCTCCGGCTGGGACGTTGCTGGGAGAAGAGAATCGGAATGGCGAAAACTGGCTGTCGACTGGATACCGCGGAAAGGTCCAGCCAAACGGTTGTTTCAAGATCGTTCCCCACAACAAGTGAGGTGAAAACCGAGTGGCCTGTTTGTAGACACTTAGAATGTGCAATGACGACGTGATCAAACTCGTTACGCCTGATCAGGCCCAGGATCTGCGCAACCTAAAACACGAAAATGGTGTCACAAGGCCAAAGCGCCATCACGGGGACATGGAAGAGAAAACGTGGGAATTCCATCACGTGCACGGCACTACAAACAAACACACACACGCTCCACGTGACTTTGAGTCGCGTCTAGATAAAAGGGGAATCTTAAGCTCCTGGTGGATCACCTTTGCCCTCCCGTCACTATAACCCCGAGTTCACCTGCATCCCTATCCGCTACAAGATTGTCATGTCATCCGACTTGTCTTCCCCACTTTCCTCTCCCAAGGCGAAGAAAACTGTGACCAGGACTAAGAAGGCTGCCGCCAAACCTGTGAAGGCTACCAAGGGTGATCACCCGTCCTGGAAAGACATTATCCGAGTATGCTCGTTGACAACGGCCATTATCGACGTTGAGCTGACGTGTCTCCCAGGAATGTATTGCTGCTCACCCAGACGACGCCAGAGCCGGTGTTTCTCGAAGCACCATCAAGAAGGTACGCCAGTGGAGGACGTTCCAAAGGTGAAGCTGACCCGGCTTGACAGTTCGCCGAAGATCGTTATGGCCTTGAACCCACCGCATCGAACATTGCGCACTTGAGTCGCGCCATTTCCAACGGCGAGGGGGAGTTATTCACCCTCCCGAAGGGCAAGTCTGGGAAGGTCAAGCTGTACAAAGGGCCTTCCAGTACCACGAAGGAGGTGAGTCGGGTCCATGTCTACCCGCTTGTCAGAAGAGCTCTAACTCGGATTAGAACAAGAAACCTGCTTCCACAAAGAAGGCCACCGCCGCCACCAAGAAACCATCCTCGACCAGCGAGAAGCCCAAGAAGACAACGGCGAAGGTGGTGAAGAAGCCATCCGTTGAGAATCCTAAGAAGGCACCCTCCAAGGACGCAGCTGACAAGTCCAAGAAGACCACCGCACCTAAGAAGCCTACCGGAAGGGCTGCCTCAAAGCCCACTGTCAAGAAGACAGCTACCCCCAAGGTTTCTTCGAAGAAGACCGTTACAACTAAGAAGTCCACCGTTGCGAAGCCAAAGAAGGTTTCAAGCAAGAAGGCTGAGGCTAAGAAGGTGACGATCAGCATTTCCCTCATCTCGTCACCGATACTGATCTCTTCTCAAAGCCCGCCGCCAAAGCTGCTGTCGTTAAGGCCACCAAGGCTGCGAGTAAGGTGCCTACTTCTAAGACGAAAACGAAGCCCGCCTCGAAGACAAAGCCTGCGACGACACGAGCGACCAGGACGAAAGCATGATCTTCCCTGGTCCCATAGACTTTATTCTGTTCGCCTGGGTGTTATGTTCCGCTAATTTAGGCTTTGTTTTGTACGCTCCTATTGTGCTGTATTTTATCTGTAACCTTGAACACGACCGGTCACGTTTTTTATATTCAAAGTCGCCCGAATGTAAGCTCGACCCGGTGGAAGGATCGCTCTATTGAGTTTAGGTCGGTAGGAGAGACCCCCCTTGAACGGTCGTCGTGTGTGGCAGTGGTAAGTTGGTAGAGTGTTGGGGGGGTCACAGCGACAGGTGGTTGGGTTGTGGCTTTGGCGATTGGAATGATCAATCTGAATCTGTTTGCCTTGTGCACCACGAACACCAGACGAACACCTCAACGTCCCACTTCCCCTCTCACTTCCGGAATCGTTCAGAGGTACTGCCAGTTCCAAAAGGAAGCGACCACCTGAAAGAGAAGCAGCTTCTGGTTACCGATTGAACATCGACAACATTCTGGCGGATTGGAGTGAGCGACCCAACCTCGTTCAACCCAATGGCGGGGGTATGTCTCCACGTCTCACTTCCTTGTATCCGCGATTTTAGGCATGTAATAACATTTTACAGTGCCAGGACACACCCTGATTCAAACTCAAGTTCAGGGCCGTAAGGGTTGGTGATTGCACAACATCATCGTCCCGCGCCATCCCTCAAACCACCCTCTCGGGACTGGCTGTCACCGTTGTTTATTTTTGCGTACGCTCGCACGTATGTAGCGTGGCATTCGTTCCGCCCAGGAACGCGAACCCATGTTTTCGAGTTGAGAGCTGTGGATTCCGGACCCACCCCTCGAGGATCATCGCATCCCGCATGCGTGAAACGTCCACCAGATCGTTTACTGTAAGTAGAGGGCATGCCTAGGTTGTTGGTTTGGTTGATTCATTTCGTTACGCGGGCAACGCCAAGGGTCAAATCTCGTCAGGCTCGCCAGGAGTGACCCTAGACGCATAAACCCGCTTCCGCATGTTTAGCGTGTCTATCAAGGGCTGGGCCACCGAGGTTATAATCGGTAAAACTGATTGCTTCGAGAGCAAGATTTGTAACCGATAACACCCAGATCCGTTCGTTAGGCATCGAGCGCGCTGGGGGAACGAGCCGGCAAACACTTTTGTCTCCCTCGGCTGATGTGGGGCGTGGCTGGAGTACGCAGCAGGATTATTCAGCGAGGATGACTACTCCCATTCTACCCGCCACCGCCCTTCCTGGGTACCGCCACCTCTCGGCCAACCGAGACTCGATGGACGTCAGAGGGTAGGGCGTTTCTCCCAAAATGTTTTACTCCCCTCGGCTGATTTGCTCCGGTCGCAAGGCTGGAATTCAATTTTGATGGAGTAAAGATAACAGATCATTTTTAGGCACGTTACGGATCACGTGATCCCACGAACACTTCAACTGGGGATCACAACCGATTTAGGATCTCCCCCCTTTGCTTGGCCTGTTCTCCTTCTTCTCCTCCACTCCATCTTCCTCTCTTCCCCCCACCTCTATTCTCCTCGTTCCTACCACCCGCTCTCAACCCTTCGCTGGCCGACGTTCTCAACGCATACCCCCCCAAGTTAATGCCCCACGTCTCATGACCGCCGCTACCGTCCTCGTCTTTCGCAGCGGTGATGTCCACGACCCCAACTCCGCTAACACCCAACCCGCTTACGGTACACGCATCCACAAAATCTGCCCCTCCAAACACAACCCCCATCCCCCTCAACCGCCTGAAATACACACCCACACACCCTTACGGAAGCTAAAACTTGTATCCTCTAATGCCAAAGTGAATCCGCCGTCGCCTTGTCAGGAGATTATCACCGCTCCCGTCTTCCCGCCCTCCGGGGTCATGCTTCATTCTGAGGACGCCACCAACAAAGTCCTCAAGGCTATCGGTCGTTCCTTTCTTTCAGTCGTATGTATCTTCCTCTGGGCGCACGTTCCCCGCCATTTATATGTTTGTTTTGGGTTAGGATAACCGCGCGATGACCATCAAGGATTTAGCCGAAATGTGCATGGACTTTGGGTTATCTTGCCAAAGGTACCACCTCGTGTGTGCAACGTGTTCGCAAGTCTCACCCCATTCTTCTCCTCCCGTTTGTCAGCCCGTCTGCGGCAGGTCAAGCGATCACTTCATTCATCCGGAATCATATGCAACGATGTGATCTTGAACAAGACCAACCGCTGTTGTTGAAACACACCCTCTCCGGTACCCCATCCGACGACGACCTGGTTCCCGCTCTCCACTCACGATCAGGGGGCGCCCATTGCGTTCTTAATGACACCGAGCGACGTGTGACAAACTTCAGGCGTGGAACCGTCATCTGGTACCTGTCAAGAGCGGCAGGTGCCCCCTGCCCGTTTGCTCGTGCTGGCGTCCGTCTCTGCGACTACAAATACACTGGCGACGCAAAGTTCGAGGAGCAGCAATGTGGCCAGAAGCGGAAGCGGCCCTTGCGCGCCCGGGCCGGTGACAGGGATGATTCTGATTCGGACAGTCTTCTGAGTGACACTGAGAGACGGCCCCCGAAGGTTAAATTGTTACTTCGACTAAAACCCCGTGCGTCCCCACCATCGACGGATGCCACCCCCGACTCCTGTCCCCAGTCGGCACTTCCGAAGGGTGTCGACGGCGGACCGATGTCCCAAGCTGGCCCGGAAGACGACGGCGAACTCACCGTAAGGCCAGATGAGCCGATATTCCCACCCTACCCACGTCCTTCCATTTCTATCCCTGTCTACACCCCATCACTGGAAGACATCTACCCCGAACTCTTCACACCCATCACCCCAATGCCCGTCCATCGCCGCTCTTCATCTATTACCCACAGCGTTGCGTCCCCGCCTCCCGACTCAGACGACGACGATTATGATCCAATGAATATATCGTACCGCCGTCAATCAGGCCCCAACCTGCGACGGTCTAGCGATGACGGCTTTGGTTCCGACTTTGACACCGATTTCGATTTCGAGGGTGACACACGGGACGAAAGTCCGGGGCCACGATCACCTTCTACTCCGGCCGACGACGTTGGGGTGGTCGTAAAGGTGGAGGCCACCGATCCGGGTCTCTGGGGCAATTGGGAGGACGGAGGCAGTGGGTCAAATACTGGGGAAAGTTCTGCGCCCGTTCCTTCCTCAGTGTTCCTAAAGAAGGAGGAGCTGGACTTGTGGAACTGGAACGGATTCAACAATTTTCGCATTCACGACTTGTCCCAACCCCCCAACAGTCCCGAGGCCCTTTTAATCAAGCACGAGGATATCGATTCTATTACCACGTGCTTGGATGACGATGTTACCCTTCTTGGCCCCTTATCTGCCGTGGAGCCTTCCCGCTCTGTAGATCTTCCGTCACTACTCGAGGAACGAAAACAGTGCGCCAACATTTGGAAGGATGCCGAACTGTTGGGTCCCGATAGCCTTCGTGTTCAAGACTTCGACGAGGGCGATTGGCCCTGTGTCCGGCTTTCGCCTCACCGCCCTCGGTCATACACTACCCCCAATGTTCACACTCTGTCTCCCCTCCAATCAAAATCCGAACCTATCCTCCCGCGCCTGGGTTTACCGGAGCTTGATCGCAAACCAGACAGGTGAAGAGGCTTTTTTTTTCCCACACAATGTGCGTGATGTCTAACATCTTACAGCAGGGACTCCACGCCATCCGTCCGAAGATCCTCCACATTTTCTTCCTCTCTTCCTCCCGTCGAACATCCTGAACTCCCCATCTACTTGATCCATGTGGAGGGTGAGTAGCTGGATGTCGAGTTCTCTCGTACACCTTCTGATGACAGGCTTGAATAGGCGTCATCGTGTACGAACTTGTTCTAGGCCCTCATCAACTTCTCCGCCGATTTGATACAGACTTTGTCAACCTCACGCGGATTGCCGAATTCCTAGGGGCCTCTCCTTCATCACTTGGCCCAGACTTACCCGGAAGGGACCTGGTGGAAGGCTGTGCGTCTATCCTCGGCATCTGGGTTCCGTTGAGTTGCGCCCAGGAATTCGTACGAACCCAGCCGCTTGTATCGGACACCCTCGAGGCATTCCTATCGGACACTCTTTACGAGGATTTTCCTTCCAGTATTCGAAGCCTTTATCGGTCCCATGACCATCTCCGGTCACTCCGGCAGCTTGGCCCTCCATTCCGGTCCATGGTCGAACGCCAGCAGTCGTTATCGATCGATGATGCCACAAGGAAGACGGACATGGACACTCTCATCCCTCCGTTCTCCGAAGGGACCACGCTAGACACACCTCTTAGTGTGAAGGAAGCAGAGATTTTCCAAACACTTTGCGCATGCCCTGATTGGGATGTCCCTTCTCCTAGTCCTTCCACCGAGCTGAAGCCGGAGAAACGGAAGACAGAGGGAAAACGGCCACGCACGGCGGAACAACCATTCCGCGCTGCAAGATCCTCACCTCTACGGAGATCGAGGAGAGTCGCGGAGTCTCTCGCCTTCCGTCCTCGTAGTGCAACTGGTACACGGTTAGGCAAGAACCGTGGGTGAGCAGGTGTGCAGTGGGCCGACTGGTGAACACCATGTGGGTGGTGTCTTGTTTATCTTTCCTCGTTTGTGAAATTGTTTTGCACCTTGCTAGAAACTGTATCGATTACATTCGTCGTTTTTATTCGTTTTGTCTTGATATATTTGCCGCACGCCCGCATTTGCGGAGTGCTCGTTGGTCGCTGTTACAAAGACTAAACACCGATAATGATTCGTTTTGATGTACTGTTCATTATTTTACGACCTAAAGAATGCGAGAGAGCGATTGCTTTCGAATCTGAGCCCATGTGCACAGGCGTGACTGTGAGATCAAAGTTGGATGGCCGTGACCCTGCGCTGGCTGACCGATATTTTCTTGTATCCCTCCTCTCTATACGATACTCGCCTATTTTCTTCTTAGTTGGACAACCCTCGTCTGTAAAAAAAAATCCCTTGTGGCCCTTTCTTCGTTTTCTCTCGAGAAAGCGGTTATTACGATCTATAATTCGCTCGTCGATACGCCCCTCTTCCTCCTCCTTTCCACGTCGTCCGTCTCTCGATCTCTTTTCGTTCTCCCCGACGACTGGCGTCCCGAGGTCTGCGACTTTGCCACATCTTTCGGCCCGTGGATTACCCCCCGACGACGACCCTGGGCCTCAAGCGGAAAACCCATCTACCAGCATCTTTCGTAATATCTAATCTTTTCCCAACCTCTTTATAATGTCTCTGTCTGCCTCAGACAACACCAGCTCATTCTCCAGAATCCCCTCGGGCAAGACCCCTCCGCCGGCCCCCTCTGCTGCGTTTCACAAGCGGTTAGTCCCCTCTCCGTTGATCCTTCGCCTCATTGCTGAGCCCACTTTGATGACGACACAGTGCGAAGGAGATGGAGGCAGAGGAACGGATGACTGGTCCTAGGTATCGACCCCCTGCGCTTCGGGGGGCGTTGGGAACCGGAAACACTCCAGGAACCGACGGTGATTCCGTGAACAACGTCTCCACGGAAACACCAGTCCTCCCCCCCACCAACTTTCCCCCAGGGTTCAGGCGGGCAAGGGCTGGGACCTTGCCTTCCAACGTGCAACTCGCCGCTCAACGATTCGTCGACGCGTCCGACAATCTCTTCAGCACTCACGGCAGCACCGAATCATTCACAGAACAACTCCAGCAACAGAACACCAACCCTGCCCCGGCGCCAACTATCCGCCCCAGTCTTCGTCACTCAGCTTCAGTCGCTACCTCCTCCATTCTTTCCGAACGCAACAGCAGATTGAGGTCCGGGTCGTTGACCCTCCCGAGCGGGAATATCTCCGATGCCTTTGGATCCTCCCTCTTTTCTTCCCCATGGCTCACAGGCGGAGGGAGCGGTTTCCCGGTGTTGGATGAGTTGAGATCGGTTGCTTCTATGGACTCTGGAGGCGACGACTTTGACGTCCATACCCTCGACTACCTCGGCCTGGATGACGTTCACCGCACTCCCGCTGCCACCATTTCGGAATTACGTAGCCAAGCCCAGGCTGCGATCGCTGGAAACTTGACCAACCCTTCCCGCCTCCGCGCGAGCACGGTCTCGAATCCCTACCGTATGCGATCCTTCGTCAGCAGCGGCCTCCTCCAAAATCCCCAGGACGATGAAGAATATTACGAAGAAAACGGATTTACCAACCAATTAGACTCGTTTGACGATCCCATCGCGACGACCAACTACTTACAGCCCTCTTACGTCCCTCAGAACTACAGACAATCCGACCACCTCGGCGCTGGTATCGGCTCGAGGCCGCGTGCAATTTCCGTTGGTAATCTGGACGAATCCACTCGTTTGGCACAGCGCCGTGCATCTGCTGCAGACCCCCAAAATTACCTCGGGGATCTATCTAACCATAATGCAGGTCACAGCGGGCTGCCCACCGGAATCCTCAAGTCTGACAAGTTGCCCACCGGTGCTTCTCGCAACGTTACTGCCGTTCACTTCCCCAACGGCGAGGTCCCTTCCCGAGTCTCTCCCTTCCTCTCCGCTCCTGGTACCAATCAAGGTGGTCGATTATCTCCGAAGAACGATACTCCCGGCGGCCAACTTCAAACGCCTACCCGCTCGCTCTGGATCGGAAACCTGGACAGCTCCGTAACTAGCGAGCAACTGATCCACGTCTTCGCGCCGTACGGTGCCATCGAGAGCTTGAGGCTCCTGCCCGAAAAGGTTTGGTTCTGACACGTCATAGCCTCTTGATCTAATTTCTGATCTCCATTCCAGGAGTGTGGCTTCGTAAACTTCGTCGACCAGGCCGATGCTATCCGCGCTAAGGACGACGTCCTTAACCGTCTCGGCGGAAACATTGGAATGCCCAACGGTCAGACCGTTCGCATCGGTTTCGGGAAAGCTGATAGTGCGCCAATTGCCCCCGCCAAGGGAGCCAACATGAACACTCCCATCTCTCCACAACCCGGTGGGGTCACCAATAAAAGTTCAAACAACAACGCAGGCCTCGGAGGGATCGAGTCGCAGGTGCAGTCCACGCCGACAAGGGCACTGTGGATTGGATCGATCCCTTCCACAACCACCCCAGCCACGATCCTCAACGTTTTCAGCCCTTTCGGACCCATCGAGTCAGCTCGTGTCCTTACTCACAAGAACTGTGGATTTAGTGAGTCTGCTGTGTTCGCTTGCGTGATGACCGCCCACCTCATGCCCTTCTCCAGTCAATTTCGAACGTTTAGATGATGCAGTGAGAGCAAGGAAGGCGCTCAACGGTCGTGACGTCCTTGGGAGTGATGTCGGCGCCATCCGGATTGGATTTGCTAAGGTCCCGACCAAGGGCAATCCGGAGGGGCCAGCTACAGAGACAGAAGTCCCCGTCAATGTTCAGGGTGTCGGCGATTTGAGTGTAGGAGCGACTATCCACGCCCTCCGTGGTATCAAGGGCGCAGCCACTATACCGGTTGACCAGCAGGTCCTCAGCGGATCCTTGGAGAATTACAGGTCTAACCTCCTCCTGAGCATGATTGGGTCTGGGTTACACACTGGTGGTTCCACGTTGGATGGAGCGACTCGCTCCGGAACTTGGTCTCCCCTGATGACTGAACAGCAGATGATTATGAGGGAATTGAGTGGCGGTAGCCTTGACGCTGAAGCAGATATCACGGCCCTTGCAGGTAAGGTTTTATGCGCATCAATTACCACTGCATGTCCCTCATCCATTCTCCAGAGTTCCGCCCACCAACCATGTACTACACTACGATCCCGTTAGTTTCCGAGCGACCTCACAACAGGAGGTGGGATGCTTCGAAGTTAAGAGAGCTCAGAAAGAGGATGGACACCAGCACCATCTCTATTGAGGAAATCGACAACGTTGCCGCTGATTTCTTGGATGGGGAAATAGTAGATCTTGCATCCGACTGGCTCGGCAATACCGTAAGTTCCTCTGAAACTTATCGGCTGCACGTGGCCTGATTCCATCTCCCCCAGGTTGTTCAGAAGCTATTCGAGAAGTGTTCTTCTAGTCCCAGGCTGGCTATGCTTGAGCGTATCGCCCCTCACTTGGCCATGATCGGTATTCACAAGAACGGCACCTGGGCTGCCCAGAAGATCATCGAATGTGTCCAGAGTCCCGATGAAGCGTCCTTGATAGGACAGTATCTGCGACCTTACGTCCCTCCTCTTCTCTTGGACCAGTTCGGCAACTATGTAGTCCAGTCAGTTGTACTGCTTCCTTTACGTGTGTTCATTTCTGACGGCCCCATAGATGCTGCCTCCGCTTCGGCTCACCCGGGAACGAGTTCTTGTTCGATGCCATGGTTGACCGGTTGTGGGAGATTGCCCAAGGCCGTTTCGGTGCCCGTAGTATTCGGGCTTGTTTGGAAAGCCCCCACGTCACCATCAACCAACAGCGCAGAATTGGTACCGCTGTCGTCCTCAACTCGATCCCGCTGGCGACTAACCCGAACGGTGCCCTGCTGCTGACCTGGTTGCTCGATACCTCTGGGTTCCCCTCGAGATACATGTTGCTCGCGCCCCGATTCACCCCCCACTTATCCCACCTGTGCACGCATAAGTTGGCTTCCTTGACCGTGTTGAGGATCGTCAACCAGAAGGTCGAACCTGAAGCTTCCAAGCAGATCGTCGAGGCGCTCTTCCAGTCGACAAACGACAGCGTGTTGACCGACGTCTTGGGAGATCAAGTCAACGGAGTGGCAGTCGTGCACAAGATCTTGACCAGCCCGTTCATTGATCCAGCGGAGAAACCGACGTATATCGAAGCAACAAAACGGGTACTCATCGAGTTGAAGGTCATTGCTACACAGGCGTATCGACGGTTAATCGAAGAAGTTGGGCTACCTGTTCCGAACCTCCAGCCCACCTATACGACCAACATTCCGCAGCCATCCAAAAGAGTGTCCCCCAGTAATTTTTCCATGCCCGGTCTCCCTGCGGGCTACCCGTCAAGTGACCAGGGACTGGCCTCCATGATGGCTGCCCTCCAGATGGGCGGCCAGAACCCGTCTGCCCCCCCTCGGCTCCAGGTCGATCCCACCTATCCTCAACCACAAGGCCTGACTCGCACTCGGTCCGGCAATGGACCGCAACAAAACTTTTCCCCGAACACCGACGGATTCAACCCGTTCAACATTCGTTCCCCGGACATGGGCAATGGGAGGAACGCAAACCACCAACGCCGCAATAACGTCGGGTCACCCCCTGTGATGGCCCCCAACAACACGGTGGCTCCCATGCAATACAACGCCCCTTCGCCGAACATCACCCAAGCGGTTCTCGGTATGGGACAGGGACCTGCACCGTACAATACGCCGCCTCAGTCCGTCAACCCTCAGCTATACCAAGCGTACATGTATCAGATGTATCAACAGAACCCGGCCACGATGGGAACCTTCCACGCCTAATAGACACACTGGGACCGGATGGACATGATGACTTTCACGACTCATGCCTGGCCGTCACCTCACGTTCCCACTTATACAACCCATGCAGAACCCTCGCCATTTCCCCAGTTTCCCGGCCCGCCAGCACTCGTATACCCTCATTGACCCTAGCGCGGCGTGCGTCCTGCTCCTTCCGTTGCCACGCTCGTTTTTCCATGCTTTCTTCATCCATCGGACAGACGACCGAAAATTCGGAGGCATAAAGGTCTATGTTCCAACCCACAGAACGAAATCGTCGTTACTCTCAGCTCCATCTGGTTTCGTGGTCCGTTATTCTATCTTTTTCCTTGATTCCTTTCTGTATAAGTATGGGGGAGAAAGACTAAAGAAGAGGACCCGGTGTCACCCGCCGTGGTAATATTTCGAAGGAATGAACATTTCTTACTACCGTAGTTAGTGTGTAAGTTTTCTTCCGCCGGGGCATGTTGTACAGGTATAAATAAAACAGCCTACCAATAAACTCTTTTCCATCCCATCCTCGATTGCCGTGATCTGTGATCGACGCCACCATCTTATGGGGTCATCGTCATCCAAAGCCGCAAGGGCGCTGCCAAAGTCTAAGCCAAGCGCGAAACCGACGACGGGACCTTTGGATGCATTAGGACGTGGCCGTCAGAAACCGCCTCTAGCAAGCGAGACGAAGGGTCCAGGTATGGGGTTGTGCATCCAGACGCAAAGACGGTACCTCTGATTGGAACGACCACAAGTGATTCTGGAAGACGGGATCGATCCCCAGTTATTGGCAAACCTGACGCGCCTTGGACCAGTCAAGGTCGACCACGGCATGCATGGCCTCAAAGTGACAGGGGCAAACGCGAGTCAGATACTCAACATACAGAGACGGTCTGAGACGGAAGCTCAGACGGGAGAGACGAAACGAAACCACGTCCGGGCTCCGTCGTTGTTCGATGTTTTGACGCGGTTGCAGGAGGCCAAGGACGAGCAAGCGTTGGAGAACCTTGCGGGGGAGTATAACTTGGATAGTGGGGTGTTGGGGGAGTTGGGAAAGACTGTGAACGTCCCTACGCCGGATGAGACGACCGCGAGAACGGTGGTGGATGAGGATGGTGCCGAGGTTGTGCTGAAGACGGTGCGTCTGGTTCGTGGGGTGCTGCTCTGGTATCAGTCTTGACACCCTCCTATCCTTCAGGCGAAATGGGTGACCTCCCCGGTGCTCAAGTGATGAATTAATGAACCTCGTACGTGGGGTCATTAAACGTAAAATCTCAGGTGGCTTCGTGCTCAAAGAGAACGCTGTCGACTCTCACATTAGATGGGTGGCTCGCCTTATCGTACGTACGAGATACAGAACGCGTTTGCTCTGTAGAATTAATCCAACACTTCTCGCTCGACGGCGGATCGACGGAACGGTTTGCGGGAAGAGCTCGGATGATCGATAATAGACGCGGAGTCCGACGTCCGCTGTTGTTGGCTCCAAGATGTTGTGCGCCCGACGAGCTGCGAGGGTTACTGGGTTGACTCGTCAAATTCAAACAGCTGCGGCGCGCAAGTCGCGAAAATTCTCCTACCAAGCCGCATCTCTCGCGGTGGCGTGCACACTGGCCGGAGCAGCGGCGACTCATTTCCACCTCCAAAACTCGGTCATTCACAACGATGCTCCACCGAAGGACCTTCCCATGTCCGGGGAGGTGAACCTCAAAACGAGCGAGAAGGATAGGGGGAAAGGGCTACTCACCTCGGAGGGCTGGGGTTCAAACGGGTGACCCCAATTTCATCCCTTCGTCTCACCCGCCATGGTCACTGATGCACCTTTTACTCTACAGTTCCAAGTTGCTCGTGTTTGATGGTTCCGAAGAGTCACTGAAAACACCTTCACCTCTTCCATGGCTGGACGGCGTTGCACTACGCGACCTCGTGCTCCATGAGACCCACGCTGCGTGCGTGGACGCTCGCGGGGATGTGTATCAATGGGGGGCCGTGTCTACCCAGGGCAGCGTCGCGTCACGACCTGTCAGGACACTCCGGGGAAAGGTGAGCGTCTGAACTTTCTGCTGCCAGATGACCCGAGGTCCTCAATTGTGGTTCATCCAGAACATCAAACAATTGTCGATCAATGGAGACAAACTTGTGGCTTTGTCTCAGACCGGGCACCTCTTTGTGTTATCTGCCACGAATGTCCAACCGGTAGCCTCTTCAAGTGGTTTCAAATTCTGGGACGCCGGAGATAAGGGGGGCGCGGTAGAGTTGACACCGCAACATGCCCTCACACGAGGAGAGAAGTCAGTCCTATTACCTTTGCAAGTACCCGAGTTGTATTGACCAAGCCTAGGTTCGTCTCCGTTTCCATCGGAGAACACCACCTCCTCGCGCTTACTTCCACCGGGCGAACGTTCACACACCCACTCTCTCACAAGGCAAATTCTCATGGGCAACTTGGCATGCGCCATTTGGAGTTCCCTGCGGACGGTGTCTCGCATACCGTCGACCTCGTTCCTGATGCAGTCAAGGACCCCTACGCCCTATCCAGCCCGCGAGGTCGGGCGCCATCCCCTCGGCAGACGGTTCCCAGCGTTGCCGAGCCAAAAGACCTCGAAGGATGTAACGTGTTGTTTGAGATCCCCGCCCTGAGTGGAATCCGGATCTCACAGATTGTGACCGGCTCACGTACCAGTTTTGTCAGGACGTCTGACGGTAGGGTTCTAGGTTGGGGCGCCAACGAATTTGGGTTTGTTACCTCCCTGTCATTTTTAAGACAGCCTTCTGAGACAACCTCCTCCGTTTCCTTTTTTCAGGCAAATTGGGCTCGGCGAGAACGTGACCTTGAGTACAATTACGGTCCCCACCGAGATCGTGCTTTGGAGAGACACGGGCAGGGGCACGAGAACTACATGCACAGATATCCGGGCAGGTATGTGACGGGTTCCCCCCACCTTCCCGCCCTCGTTCTTAATTACGCACGTCAACAGGGGGTAACCTGTGCATGTTCACCGTTGAACGTAAGGATGGGACCTCCATCGATACCGTTGATGTTCTCGCTTGTGGAAACGGGCAATGGGGAGGACTCGGAAACTCCATGTTCACCAATGCCCAGAGTAATCCCGTACGAGCAAAGGGGGTAAGCGGGTTGCTCGAATGTGAGCACACTTCTTCTGGGGTCCCCCCTTCCGATCCGCGGGCTGACCCACAGGATGTGATCGACGAATTGGCTGGTTTCGTTACAGATAACGAACACACGCAGAACATGCAGCCAATAAGGCCCCATGCGGTGTCGATTTCACCGACGGGTCATGTACTCGTCACCCTCGAGACGTTGGCCGGATCAACAGGGATGTATGGGGGGCGAGACCTCGTGGTTTGGGGGGCTAACTATGACTACCAGCTGGGGATTGGCAAGAGGGGGAACTCCGCCAATGCGGTGACACTCCACCGGCCGGATGGAAGCAGGTATTTGCTACAAAAGGTTGAGGCGACGGTGAAGGACCTGGAGGGTAATGTGTGGAAGAACAAGGCCAAGGTTGAACAGACGGCGGTCGCAGGGAATAAAAGAAGCGTTATCTATTGGCGGATAGTGTTATAGGCGGAACGTATAAATAGGGACCGATTGCTGTGACCTTGCCCCCGTTGCCATCGCCCCTTACTTACCCTTTTCTTTTCTCTTTCCCTCTACGAGAGAGGCTTCCGTTCGACTTGTGAGCCGCAGACGTTGCAGCTTCTCCTTCCTTTACTCGTTGAGTCGTCAGTAAGCAATGGCTCGCCGGCCGTCTCTCGACTCCGCCCAGTCTTTCGAATTGCTTTCTCCGCCGAGCGGGAGCCACCTTTCTGAATTCTCATCCGACGACGACGAGATCGTCTGGAGCGTTTCATCGCTCTCCCTCAGCGACCGAGCTTTGTTTTCCCCCCGTTCGGAGGATTATGTGATCCTCGGCACACCCTCGGTCATCTCTTCCCATCCTTCGGACCTGCAACCGTTCGTCGAGGACGACCTGATCTCCAATCCTCCTATCCTCAGCCAGCCCCCAACTCCCCAACCACATTCGCCTTCGCGAAGGAACAGGAGGAGGAGGAACTGCCAAGCGCATGCGCAACAACAGCCCACTCGGGGCCAGACACCCTCTCAGAGCCCCTCAAAGGCTCCCGACGGGAAGGCTCAACCCTCACCCCAGTCCCCAAAGAGGAGGAGGAGGCGTTCTGAAAGACGCAACGATACCTCCCCGCCCAGAGGCAAATGCCAGAGCCTCATCGTGGCACCACCCCTCCGGGGTTCCGCCACCAAGGGCTTGGGGGCCCGATCCGTCGTAGACGACGTCTCCGAGCGAGGGGATGACAACGACTCTACCTTCGGGGGCGGAAGATCAGAATCGTCATCAGTCGTATATGACAAGGCTGTACATTATATCAACTGGTGTGTTGTCCCCCCTGTGTCAATCGGTGGTAGCGCCTGTCTAATATGATTGACTCCTTCCGTGTTTTTAGCTTTTTATCCAACCCTCTAGACCACAAGGCGGCCGACCTAGCGTTGCTGCAAGCGCTTATCATCGAGCTCGGGTTCTTCAACCCCCCCAATGGGTCGGACTGCGGGTCGGATTCGGGACGGTCGACGCCCTCTTTCGAACTCTCGGACATCCCGCAGTCGATGAGGGCCGCCAGGTCATTTATCAAGACCCACGTGTTCTTGAACGTCCGCGATTACCTTGCGCTTCGGGCGCAAGGTCAGGAAGCCCTTCAGAACGTGTTGCACCCTTCGAGGAAGTCACTCGTTACAGAACTGAGGAAGAAGGACGCGAGGGTGCCGCGGGATTGGGTCAAACAGAGGGGACTAAACGTCCTCCTCGTCACCTGCTTTTGAACTGTGAAATCTCACTCTTCTCCCCTTTTGGTGTGTCCTTTCACACACAACTCTGCCTGCCCCCCTCCCACCACTTTCGTTCCGTTCGGTGTCTGTCGTATTTGTCACCGTGTGCTTGTTCTCAAGATCCTATCACTTGTGCCTCTAACTTTGCGCTTCAGCGCACTACTTATGCCTGTACTTCACATAACCAGATATACTCTTGGCTTTGTTCGTTCACCGTTCCACCTTCTTGGGCGTTTGCCATAACTTGCCTCCACCTCCTTCATTGACGATAATCATTCCGCTCGCCACGCCCTTGACCACCCTCGTTGCCTCTCCCCTCCGCACTCTGATGCTTACCCGTCGGAGTCCCGCGAGTGTTCGAGAATTTGAACCTCTTCCGTGTAGTGTTACATAGTGTAAGTATACTTGTACCTGTTCCCTCCATTCCGGGGCGCCGCTCCGCCGTTTTTATCTTTTTTATTTGCTCAAGTTCTTGTACAATAGTTCGGTGTCAACACGTAAACACACGTTTCCTCCATTCACTGGTGGGCACATGAATTAATCCCGGTGTTCGGTCTGACGTACGGCCTTGTTTGATTCGTTCGGAATGAATCCGCAAGTAAAGGCCTGTTCATCGCAGATGATACGTTTGGGAGAAGTAATAAGGATAAGGATGTGTGGAATAAGATGACTGCAGGTCAAAATTATAGGGTATATGTGTGGAAAGGAACGTCATCATGGAAACCAAAAAACGTCAAGACCCCCAGGACAAATCTCCACGTCCCTTGATGTACACACTCAACAGAGATAGTCGACCGAGAAATGTGAGGTGAATCAGCTGCTGTCCATTGCTGCGTCCTTATGTCGCCCTTTCTCCGGCAACAATGATGCCACCAACAGCGATGATGGCCTGGTTCATTGCCAGGATGTTGTGAGGGGCATTATCTGAAATGGTGACGCCAGTTGGAACAGCCAAGTTGCTGGCGGCACCAGAGCTGTAGTTGATGGAGCTTGAGGATGAGGAGGTCGAACTTGGTTGTTGAGAGCTCGACGGGGGGCGAGAGGATGAAGAGCTAGACGATGTAGTGGAGGAAGGTGGAGGGGTGGACGATGGCTCTTCCTCCTTGGTACTGGTGGGGGTAGGAGAGGGTTTGGTAGTGGTCGTGGTGGTCTTGGGGGGGTCCGGGCTGGGATCGGGGCTACTGCCGTCGACGAAGTCCCATTCACCGTAGATGATGCCGGCGCCCTCAGAGGCGAAGAACCTAAAGAGGCCGCGAGAAAAGTCGAGACCGCCGTAGGGACATCCAGGGCACTGGTCCATAATGGTGGCGATGGTAGACTTTCCACCGAAAGAGATCCTGATCTTCTTGAAACAGTTGGGACCGGGGTATCCGCCACCGTATTGCTAAACAGCCAAGGTCAGACCACAAAGGTGGCATTGTGGAAAGAGGAGGTACGCACGGGAGTGTTCAAAGCGACAATGAAGTCACTCTCGACGTTGTATTGACCGCAAGCGCCTCTGTGAAGATTTGGTATGAGCTCCCGAGAAGAGGCAAACGTATGCCGGTTTCTTACAATCCGACATCGTAGAAGGTAAATTTGGCGTTACTGAAACGCTTATTGAGATGGACGGCGACATCTCCAGGAGCACGTCGGGCAATGGAATCGTGCGCATGGCGAGCGGCATGGTGATTTCCGTGGGGGTTGGCCGCAATGTCTGCGACGAAGAAGGAGAGAGCGATGATTGGCAGAGAGAGCAAGAAACGCATCTCTGGTAAAGAGCGGAGAGTGGGCTAACGAGTGTAGGTTGAGGGAACGTCAAGGGAGAGGAGAAAGAGGGTCGTTGATCACGTGAACTTATTCTACTCTGTAAGTTACTAAGTATCCAACCGACGGCCAGACCCGGAAATGGTTACCGACAGCATTCCATCAGTCCGCCCTGACCATCCTCCCTCGATCCATCAATGGGCATTCCCAGCGGCCAACACCAATCCGCCAAGATCTCCCAATGCAAACAAGCTTTGGGCGAGCGCTCCGGTGGGAGTGGGGGCAGCGACACTGGAACTAGAGGAAGAGGAAGAAGAGCTCGAACCGCTGGTCTTGGGGGGTACCGAAGAGCTGGAAGGTAGAGGGGTGCTTGTGCTGCTTGGAATGGTGCTAGTACTGGTCGAGGAAGGTGGTGGCTTGGATGTAGTAGTCGGAGTGGGATCTTCGCCGCCGAAATTCCAGGTTCCTTGCATGACACCTTGGGCCTCGGTGCCTCCAAAGAAATGGAAGAGGCCGGGACTGAAATCCAAGTCCCCGGGACCGCAACTCACGCACTGCAGTAATCGTCAATGATGGAGATAAAAAACGAGCAAAATATGCGGCATACTCTGTCAACGACTTGGGCGCGAGCCGTTTTGCCGTTGATGGTGATCGTAACGGTCTCGAAACAATGAGAGCCTCCAGCCCAGGACTGTTCACACGCGTCAGCAAAAGGGGGATCAGAGACGGCAATGACAGATTTACTGGAGTGTTTAGTGCGACAATCTGTTACGAATAGGATGAGTGGCCACGCCGCAAACGAAAGCGGAACGCTCACAAAGTCATCGTCAGTATTCTGTTTGCCGCAGGCACCCATCCCAACAGCAAAGTATGTGAACTGTCCAGATGCCCGTTTCTGAAACGGTTGGAGCGCGCCGTGGTGAGGAGACCTTCTGACAAGTCCGTGCGGGGTCACGGCGGCGGAGGTGAATCCAATTGCACAAGCGGCGAGGGTTAGGAAGAGAGATGAGAATAGCATTATTTGAAACGAGTGTGGGCTTTCGGGCGAAGGACTGGACGTCTGAGGGGACGTGAAGAAAGAGGTCGAAGAGAAAGGAGGATCAACATTGTTAGCCGTTCGGACCTCGACTCTTTCTTCGCTCACGATCACCATGTCCAGGGGATTCCCACTCGTACGAATGGTCGTGTACAGCACAGGAAGTAAGGCTCGTTCATCCTCTGGCATTGCAGAGCATCTGTTCACGTCGAATTCCAGTCATGGGCTTTGGATACGCGCTCATGAAAGGTACGTCTCGGCACCACTCGAGAATCCCGATCCTCTCGCTGGACGCGCTCTCTCATACAGCGACTGTGCCCACACCAGAACAAACCTATGATGCTCTCGCGCCAGACCTGAAGAAAAAGGTAGATGCTGCCCGTGCTGCCAGACAAGCTCGCGAGAATATGACTACAGAACAAATTCAAGCCCAGGCAAGTCTACCGTGAATTTCCTAAACGCCTTTCGTCGCGACTTATGACCTCTCTCTACCCGCAGATGAATGATCCAGACTCTCAAAAGCCTATATGGTCAAACTCCCGACCGCCCACCTCATAGTCTCGCTGCCCAGTATTCGGCCCTTAGCCTACGGCCTGTACGAATATAATGCCCGAGCGATGGTTGGCCACCATAAGCGAGGGAGTTTGAAATTGAGCGAGTGCGGGAACCCGGTCGTGATAGACGGGTCAACGGCCCCTTTCAAACTCTGATGAACGCCCGGGGGCTGTTGTCGGGTCGTCGCAAAGGGAGAAGCGAACACGAGGTATCTATTTTCTCCCCTGTGACCACAACCACGACCAGCATGCCAAGAGAGAACAGCTTCAGCGACTCCGAGGGCCGTTCCCTTACCCCAGACATGGAGGATGAGCTCGACAACCTCTCTCCACGGTCGCCGGTCCTTCCCCTCCACCGACAAATGTCGCCGGTCACGTCCCACAAGACAAAGTCCATCCGGTCCAGGATATCACACCTGCCGGCCAGACCGACCGACATCCAAATCACCCTCCCACCCATCGAGCGCTTCCGCAGGTCGGTGCGCAAGGTGATGCACATTAACAGGACCTCGAGCTGTTTCACCGGCAAAGGTCCTGGTGCCGAACCTGGTGTCGACGTTCGCAGGGACTCTGCATACCTCAACTATGGTCATATCAGGCAGAACTGTCTCATCGAAATCGCGGACTACTCTAGCGTTCGGAGCAGCTTTGGACGTATGACCAACCAGGAATTCATCAACCTTCTCAACAGTCCCACCGCCAGTGAACGCGAGTCTTGGGTCAAGGTTCGTTGGATCAATATTGGTGGAATCAGTTGGGACGTTATTCGCGCCCTGGCGCTTAAGTATAGTGCGCCCTATTCGCATCCGTCTCTCACCCGTGCCTCGCTCACGCATTATGAATCAGAACTTCACCCACTGTCCCTCGAGGATGTCCTCAATGTTCCCGGGAGACCCCGTTCTGGTGCAGACTACTACAGGAGACATCTCTTCATCCGTGTCCTCAGTCACACCCTTGGCCACGATGGGCCAGGCGGTCCGAACTTCCTCGAACAGATCGCCCGTTCATCTTCTCCAGAACCTCTCGACCTTG
>Ga0307511_10001022_pt1 | contig 29692 bp, 13 predicted proteins | sample 13_EM_MG_FD_200266 | JGI IMG/M metagenome (GOLD analysis project Ga0307511, IMG submission 200266) | Populus trichocarpa ectomycorrhiza microbial communities from riparian zone in the Pacific Northwest, United States - 13_EM | ecosystem: Host-associated > Plants > Roots > Unclassified | place... | reverse complement strand
TGTCCATCTGCAAACAAGAAATTACTATCAGTATAAATGCTACTATATTTTGTAGCATTTACCCTAATTAGTTAATGCTTGATAACATTTTAGCAACATTTGCTATAACCTAGAAAGTTTTGCTAAAAACAATTGATATAGGGAAGTTTATTTGTTGCTCTTTTTCTTCTTCTTCTTCTTCCAAACACAAATAAATAGGTTTAATTATGGTAATTTTATCTCCTTGAAATTGGATTTATGACTCATGACACCTTTACTATCATTTTGATCAATTTTATTCTTGAATTATCCTATTTGGATAAATATTGTCGCTATGTTTGATTTGATCATTATCATTGACCAAAAATCCCCAAAAAATCAGTTTTTTTTAATATTTTAAACTGCAGTTTTCCTTATATGCTAATAAAAATTCAATCTACTTTAAAAAAAATTAAGGTGAAGAAAGATTTCTTAATGTTTCTTAAATGTTAAAGATTATCAGAATTTTATAAAAATAAAAATAATTTGGAAGGTGCTAAATTTTGTTGGGGGCCTAAAAAATCATTTAAATTTATTTGTTTAGTCTTAGTATGATTTTCAAGTATTTTGGGAACCACATATGCAAAAATCTTGAGAGCCACTCTAAATTTACTTATGTAAATTCATATACCTCTTGAGCCTTCCAAAAAAAAAAAATTAAGATAATTCGAGTTTCATTTTTTATTTTTCAAAAAATTTCAAATCTATATTATTCAAAAAATAAACTACTTCTTAACTTTTAAAAAAGTACAAATTCTATTGATAAAGTGGATTGAATTTTTATTCGCATATATAAAAAAAAATTAATTAAAAATACCTAAGTATCAATTTTTTTAAGGGGTTTATGGTCAATATCAATAGTCAAAATAGATGAAGGGACAATTATTATACATGATACATAATGCTAAAACATGTAGTGTTTTTTATTGTTCACAAAACACTATTCATTCTTTTTTATATATTATAATAGTGAAATTTTTCATTAGATTTTTGAATTTGTTTTTGAACAAATGAAGCCACAATATCAATTAAATTTTTTTAATTATTATTACAATTAAAAACCATAATATTTTATATATTAAATACTATATTTTTGTACCACAATATCAATTAAAAGAATTTTGGGTTCTCAACGCTATATTTGATCATCATTGCAAGACCTCTCTTTCTGTTTAGCGTCTTCCTTGATTCTCTTGCAGCATCATGAACCATTTACAAAATATGATTCTTGAATCCTCAATGTCAATTCTCCCTCAAAACCAATTTGGATTTTTTGATGTTCCCCATTCTCTTCGTCTTCTTCTTCATCATTACTGGTGATATCTGATTGAGCTGGAAAGGAACCAAAGCATCGAAAATCGAGTCTTATGTTTCTGAAACATATTGAATTGCATTATATCTTTCTTGAATCTTAGTGAGTAAGGCCATGTTGATTTTTTGAATTCTTAGCTTTGAATTTGTGGGGTTGTCGTAGAAGTAATATGGATGTTAAACCCTGGTGAAATCTAGGAGGAGGGAAGGACAAATTAAAAATATATAAAACTAGTAAAATAGAAAAAGAAACACCCAATCTTTTAAGCTTTGGAGCCGGTTTAATATTTTACATAGTTATTTTAAGTATTTTTTATTTAAAAATATATTTTTAATATTAGCATAACAAAAAAATATAAAAACACAAAAAAATAGTTTGAAACAAAAATAAACATATTTCAAATTTTCACAAAAACATTTTCCAACAAAAAAAACAAGCGAAACCTTGGAGGTCGGGTCAAAATATTGTTGAAAATGAACTTTTCTTACTTTGAAACAAACGAACCTGAATTCCAACGACCTATCACCGAAATCTGGGTAATGTAAACAACGCGTCGATTGTTATTTTTTTCAAAGCATTAAGAGGTAGACAATTTATCATTTGCCTCTTAAAAAAATTAAATAAAAATAAGACCCAAATGCGTGGGTTGTTCCAAATCCGCACACCTCGGCCTTTTTTCTAGAGGTCTAGGAGCTTTGGATCTTCCTAGCCTGAGAGACTGATCTTTTTTTTTTTATCCATTACAACTGTATTTTTTTTCTGGTTTATTTTTTTTTTAATTTTATCATTTAATATTTGGTTGTTATTAAAACGAACTCATTAACACTAAGATCATCATTTTTGTTGCAAGAATATAGCCGATCAAATTAATAGTTCTTTCATTTTTTTTTTATGATTTTATCTCTCCTCCCTCAACACACATGAATAAAAAAATAAAGGTTTAGGATTTAAACATGAAATCCTCAGGTAAGAAGGATCAAATATGTAAACATTTGAAAATTCAAGTATCAAGCTATGATTTTGAACATCAAAAGTTGAAATTCTTTTATTATTATTATTTTTCTTGTTCTTCTAATTTATTTTCCATCAACAAATTAAAATATTTTTTCATAAAATTGATGATTAATTCATAAACAAAACATTCCTAGAGATTTTGCACATGTAATAGAATGACAATAAAAATGAATTATAAGACATAGATGCAAACATCAAGTTTACTCAAATTTCAGCACTGCTGGTCGAATTTCAGCAGCTTTCAAAGACAACATTCGCTTTAAAATGGGAAATAGGAAGGCTATTTATTTTTTAACAGACTGGTGGTTAGAAATTGGCATTCTTAATTATCTTTCCCCCCATTTATATGCTCTCTCTACTAAGCCAGATTGTTGGTCTTAGAATCTATCTTGGAAAAGACCTCTAAGATCTTAGGAACTTGATCAACTTAATCTTCTTCTCACAAAGCTAAATGGAGCTAGTTTAAATCAATCTCATGAAGAGTCCAAATACCAGAGTATTGAAAGAAATGGGAAATACATTGTCAAATCCCGTAGCATCTTAATGGACAGAATTGCTTATCCCGGTATGTCCTTTCCCCCCTCTTCCATGGAAAAATATGGCTCCCTAAAAATTGAAGTTTTCATATGGTTAGTACTTCATGACAAGATATGCACTAGGGACTTCCTTGATAAAAGAAATTTAATAGACAATGATCTTGTGGGTTTTTTTTTTTTTTTTTTATAGAGAAACCATTGAGCATCTTTTCCTTCAGTGCTATATGAAACCTAGAAGATAAGGAGTTGCTTTATGAAAGGAGTAAGTCTGGAACAAATGGTGTATGCCAAGTTCCTTAGAATCACTCATGATTCAAAGGAGTGTCCTAATTAGAGGGAAGTTTCAACGTGAAGCTATATATCTTCACTTTGGCCTTCGGAATATTGTGGGGATATTTAGTTGGCCAGAAATCTTTTGATATTTCAAGATGAAATACCGGATTAAAAATCGGTCTATGAGTTAATACTTCATTGTCTAGCTTTATGGTTGAAAAAAGTTGATAGCTTCACTTACACGTGCTTGGATTTGATTAGAGGTTCTCAAAGTTTGCTAAGCTGATCTAATATGTTCTGATAAGTTGTATCTTTTGCCTCTTGCTGTTGCCTTCCTTTTCTTTCTATTACGATCTTTTGTTTGTACATAAATGCTTTTATAACTGTTTTGTGAAATAACCTACAATAAAAATGGTTTTTTTTTAAAAAAAATTGGAATGTAATTGTAATATTAAGAGTAGCGAGGCTATGATCGATGTTAACAATTTCATGAACTCATTGCTGACGTACGCCGACGTTGTAAACTCTTTGAAGATTAATGATGCCCACATAGCCACCTTGCAAGTTGGAATTAGGCTCTTACAATCAAATCTGTTAATGAGAAAAGATAGATTCCTGATCAACCATTATATATGAAAAAGGAGTGTATCGGAATCAAACCATGAAGTCGTCATGCAGCGGAGTGATAATTTAGATGCTGCACTATTGAAACTTCCAGTGACATCGAATGATTGGAGTGGGAGCCATGTCTGCGTAGTATTGTTGCCATGCATGGCACACCCAGAGACAATAAAAGGGCCCCAAACGACGGTTCTTCAAAGAAATATATCATAACTGGGCACCCTATACATGCACGAACCTTTTGACTGAAAGCCCCACTGCCCTCCACTTTTCTTTTTTGTGAAATTCGTCAGAAATGACACCACTGCATTTTTTATGTGGTTCCTGACCCTTGTAGCCTATCTATAATGTTGTCAGTAAATGAGAATTAAACTCTATCAGTCTTTTTTGAACCAAATTGTTATATCTGTAATTGAAATTTGATTTGTATTCCATTCATAATTTTTTATAATTTTTATATCTAAAATAAAATATTAAATTACATAATTGAATTCAATTATACCATTTGAAATATTCATGGAATTGAATTGAAATAACAATCTTGATTATTTTGCTTTAATGCAGAATTGCAAGTACATCTCCTCAATGAATAGCTTGTTTATAAATAAAATATTACATCTTCTTAAAAGGATTTCAAATACAAAAATTAATTTAACTTTTGAAATTAAATTTAATTTCAAGGGTTCTAATAGGCGGTAAGAGGTTGATCTTGTGATAAATAAAATTTTTTAATTCAAATTTTAAAGATAATATTTTAAAATAATATTATAGTAAAAAAAATCCAGATATTGGAAGTTATATTTTTAAAATCGTTTTAAAAAACAAACTTAGTCTCTTGATATACATTTTAAATTAAAGATATCTTTATTTGAAAAAAAAAAAAGATGGATAAGGATAAATGAGAAAGAACTAAAAGGAAAAAGAAAAGAAGCTCGTAATCGAGTATATGAAGGTTTGTGTGTCCTAAATTAGAACACGAGGTCATTCAGGTATCCATGCAACCTTCGTACCCCTCCTGCTTCTCTCATGCCCAACTTGAGGTGGGGTCTTAAAACTAGTTGCACGCTAAAAAACAAAATATTAGCACCAAATAAATAGATCAATATAGCTTGATAACCACCAAAACCAATCCTTTAATCACACTTGTAGAGAAAATTATGTAGATACAATTCAATTCCCAACGGTGCTAATATGAAAGTTCTTGCAAACCCAAAAGAAAACGGAAACTTTGAAACTTAAGAGCACCAGTCCTTCCTTTTCTGACCACTTGGAGAGACTGTGGGGCTCTCAACGTGGATGCATCCTTCAAGTGGATTCAAAAGAGACCATGAGCCTCTATGGAAAAGGAATAAAACAGTGTAGCCTGGGGTATAAGAGCTACAATAACCCAAAATAACAATGATAACCATGCATATGTAATGAGAGAAATTAAGTGTTGCTTGTCATAGAAATAGATCATGATTGTGATAGTGATGATAAGGTGAGTGAATGATGGAAGGGAAAGACGAGTTCACGTAGCTTGGGACTAACAGGATCTGGGGACGTTGATGGAGTTAGAGGGACGGAGGTCGATCTCCTGGGTCCAAGCAGTCCGGCCTTGAACATGCAAATGCCAGTAGGTTTGAGCCAGCGAGTCTGGGTCCATCATCATCTCTCCACCTCCACCGGCCATACCATGTTGCTGTTGTTCCCCAGCTGACGTTCTCTGAGAGCTTGGTGGTCCCCTACGATTGCCAATTTTCCTTCTCTTTCATTAATTGCTCATCATTATCCCTTTTCATTGACAGCTATTTATCACCCCTTTTCATAATTGAATCAAGTTTTTTTATGAAAATCTCTTTGCTTTTGTTTGTTCATTTGGAGAATACCACTTAATTTGAACTATCGCTCCCACATAGAATGGATATCCACCCATGTATAGTTTTGGTGGTTACTGTGTATAATGAACTAGTAATAGGACTGTCTCACACTTTGCATGGACAACCATCATGCTCATTTTGTCATTGAGGTGTAATTCGACTGTGTAATGGTATTTTGCTTCGGTCAAAAAGTATCTAGGAGGAATTCAGATATCAAACTCATCTCTCTCTTTTTATGGATGGTAATGAATCAATAATCGATGAAAGTAAAGTGTTTTGGAGACAAAAGTAGAGTAAGGAATTTAGAATCTTGCTGTCTTCTGTTATATTGTTGAGAATATGAAAGATAAAATAGATACTTATAAAGGAAAAGGAAGGAAGGTATGAATGAAGATAAAACCTACCTAGGTGTAGGTGGGCCAATCACACCATCGATGATAACATGTGCAACGTGCACACCTTGAGACTGAAACTCCCTGGCTAAACATTGTGATAGAGCTCTCAAGGCAAACTTTCCACAACCTGTATTTTGGGGGCAAATAAATAAGTACTGCATACTTAGCAGATAAAATGTATATATATGAGAATAAAGTGGAATCCTTTTCAGAATTGAATTCGGGATATCTTAAGAGAGAGTTCTTACACAGTTCAGATAAACAAGCAATGCCATTTAAAGAAGCTGAACAGCCGGTGAAAAGAATTGTCCCTCTCCGTCTTTCTACCATGCCTGGAAGAACCTGTGTATTTCCATTAACAGAAGCCACATAACATACTGAAAAAACAAGAAGCCTTAAGATTCTTGAAAATGGAACACGTTCATGGTAATAGGCTTTTGGTTTTGGCAAATTTGAGGGAATTAAAGGAATACCTGTTGGGCGCAAAGGAAGGCACCGACGGAGGAGATTGCGAGGGACTTCACGAAAGAGTCGATGCAAATATCGGTGAAGTTGGTGGGTTGTGGAGAGACTGCTGGTTGATAGGCATTGTAGACGAGTACTTCTACAAAGCCAAGTGAAAGAACACCCTCAAATGCCTCTCTCACACTTCTTGAATCCGAGCAGTCTATCCTGATGGCAAAAACTTGAGCTTTCTCCTCCCTTGCTATCTCATCTGCAAATCTTGATAACCTCCCTACAAATATCTCACTCTATTATCTAATTAGCTCAAAAATCTCTCTCAGTCCCCGACAAGTTTTAATTTACAACATCTTCAAGTTCGATTCTTCTTTTACATGTATCAAATGTCAAACAATTTATTATATACGGGTAAAAGATATGAATTGATTGAGAGTAGAACGTATATGGTCTTCTTCATTTACTAATCTCTATACAAGTAAACTAATTGTTAGCAAAAGCAAAACATATTAGTTTTCGAAAAAATGTAAATTCTTTTCTTCTCGTCCAGGGAAGCTAATTAAACTGCAGGAATATGTAGTGTGAAATTCTGCTGCACTTTCAAAAGCATCCAGCAAAATCATTGATTACTAGCAAGAGATATAGAATTTTTTTCTATGAAATAGCGTTGATAATCCTGTTTCCTTTATCTTTTTCTTGGGAGCAAAAACAAGTGAAGGATAGAGAATTAGAGAGCTAGATAAAGTACCTAAGTCCCGGGCAAGGATGGCAACAGTGTAACCTTCATGGGCAAACTTGCGGGCAATGGATCGGCCGAGCTTCGGTCCAACGCCTACAATGGCTGCGATCCCTTTATTGGAGGTGGAGCTTGTCATGCTCCGCATCTTTGCCGAACTTCGAGGATTTTTCTTCTTGTTTTGGGAAGTGAGAATTTGAGCCCCCGGGCCGTTAATAAATTTCACCTTGAACAAGCAACTTGCTAGAGGTTTTAGAAGGAAGAATCTGATATATATATATATATATATATGATAAGATGGGCGATACAATTTCCTTCGTCAGCTGTTTCTGTCTTGTGAAATATGAACTCTCAAACTTTGAGTGCTGCCTCTCTACCCTTTTATGTTGAAGATATAGCCCCTCTTTCACTGTTAATTGTCATCATAATATTCGCTTCCCGAGGAAAGCAAGAATTTCTCATGTGTTGGGTTTTTTTTTTTTTTTTTTTTTTTCTCCTGTGTGAAACTTATTGTGTAAGGCATCTCAAGTTTGAATATATTTTTTATAATCAAAGGAAGGAAAAATTAATAGGATGCAACTGGGGTGCTGATTAATTATCTGTCTTGATTCCTAGACTAAATTTGTCACATATAAACTAAATATCTAGTTTAATTGATAAATTACTTGATCATCAAAAAGGAAAAATTAATGATAAAATTAAATTATATGTTAATGACTCAAGAAAAAAATTGAAGTTGAAATTTCTCTTGTACCAATGATGATATATATAAGTAGAGAGCCATGCATTGAACTTAGAAGTAGGTTAGGGCCCTCATTTTCCCTTTTATTTTACGAGAGAGGTAGAGGGGAAATTAAAAACATCAATGCCGACATAAGTTAAGTTGTTCTAATGCAAGGTCATATTATTATCTGATCTTGTCCTCTCTCTTTTTGTCCCCCCTTCTTCATTGAAGGTGAGAGTTGCAGAGAGGTCATATTACTATATACAAAAAGAATTACCAAGCTAGATAACATCAAGTAAATACACAATTATATTTCTTTTTTGTAATATTATTTTCTTAAAAAAAATGTTGTTTTGAACTAATTCTTAGGATTTTTTTTATGTTTAGTACTGTGATAATAGTTATTTATCAAAGTGTTTTTCATTTAATAAAAATACATCAAAATAATATATTTTTTTATTTTTTAAAATTTATTTTTGACATCAGTATATTAAAATGATATAAAATTAATTATTTAAAAAAAATTAAAACATAAAAACAAACATAATCGTAAAAAACAACGTGCATTAATTCACAAAGTATATAATATGTTACGAGATGACATGCTCGCGCGCTGCCGCGGGCTTATCAAACAAATGCACTTGATAGTGTTATAATTGTGAACCAACGTAGATAAGTAATAGAAACTAAAGGTATGATGGAGCAAAAATTTCATGACGGAAAAAAAAATTGTGTTGGTGATAAAAAAAACTTAGAGACTGAATAAAATGATTTGTAGCAATCTACAGTGTTTTGTGAGGAAAGATAGAGTGCTTTCGCCACATGATTTAGCTTTTCTGTTAATAAAAAAAAAAATTACAAAGCTAAATTCTCTACCAACTTAATATTAAAAAAAACCAACAACGATAATTTTGAAAGGAAAAAAACCAATGAGGAAAAATGTTGTAGCAATTGACAATGTTTTGTGTGGAAAACAACAGTGTTTTCCCCAATTAAATAAAATAAAATAAAAACCATTTAGAGAAATAGTGTAGTAATCCACAGTATTTTGTGAGAAAAACTACAACGCTTTCCTCATATGATTTAGCTTTATTGTAACTATAATTCTTAACTAACTCAATATTCAAAAAAAAAAAATCGACAAAGATAATTTTGAAAAAAAATCATAAAAAATCATATGAAAAAACACTGCAACAATTCACAGTGTTTTAAAGAAAACAAAATTACAAAGCTAAATTCTTAATCAGCTCAATATTAAAAAATAAATCGACAGAGACAATTTTAGAAAAAAAAAACACCAAAAAAAAGAAAAACAAATCATGTTGGAAACACTGTAGCAATTCACAGTGTTTTGTGATGAAAACTACAATGCTTCCCCATATGATTTAGCTTTATTTGTAATGACTTGTAATTGTAATTCTCAAACAACTCAATATTAAAAAAATAAAATTGGCAAAGATAATTTGGAAAAAATTATAAGAAAAAAAAAACTATATGGAGAGACATTGTAGCAATCCACAATGTTTTGTGAGGAAAGCTACAGTGCTTTCCCCACATTATTAAGTTTTATTACAAAGTTAAATTCTATCCAACTCAATATTAAAAAAAAAATCAACGAAGATAATTCTGGAAAAAAATATTATAAAAAAAAACACCAAAACTGGAAAACAAAAACCATGTGAGGAAAAACTGTATCAATTCATAGTGTTTTGTGAGAAAAAACTTGTATTTACTTGTAGTTGCAATTCTTAACCAGCTTAATATTGAAAAAATAAAATTGACAAAGATAATTTTAGAGAAAAACATAACAAAACAGAAAAAAACCATGTAGAAAAAAACACTGTGGAGTAGCAATCCACAGTAATTTGCGAGGAAAGTTATAGTTTTTTCCTCACATATTCTAACAGTAATTTTTAACCAGCTCAATATTAAAAAATAAAATCAAAAAAGATAATTTCGGAGAAAATCATTAAAAAAAACCGTGCGGAGAAACACTGTAGCAATCAACAATGTTTTAAAGAAAAAAATTACAAAACTAAATTCTCAATCAGCTCAATATTAAAAAGAAATAAAATCAACAAATATAATTTTAAAAAATAAAAAAAATAAAATAGAAAAACTCTGTGGGAAAACACCGCAGCAATCCACAGTATTTTAAAGGAAAAAAATTACAAAGTGAAATTTTTAACCAGCTCAATATTTAAAAAGTAAAATCAACAAAAATAATTTTGGAAAAAAATAAGAAAAAATAAATGCAAAAAAATACAGAGGAAAGTTGGAAAAAAATGAAAAAAGGGGAAAGAAAGAAAAAAAATGCAAACATGCAAAAAGAAAAAAGAAAAAGTGAAAAAAAAAAGAGGAATGCATTATGGATTACTGTTGTAATCCACAATGCATTTGGGTGTGGAGAAACAGTGATTTCCCCACACCTTTTAAAAAGAAATAAAATCGACAAATATAATTTTGAAAAATAAACAAATAAAATAGAAAAACTATGTGGGAAAACACTACAGCAATCCACAGTATTTTAAAGAAAAAAATTACAAAGCAAAATTTTTAACCAGCTCAATATTTAAAAAATAAAATTAACAAAAACAATTTTGAAAAAAAAATTAAATGAAAAAAAAACAGAGAAAAGTTGAAAAAAAAATAATTTTGAAAAAAAAACAAAAAAAAAATTGGAAAAAAATGAAAAATTACAACAAAAAAAAATGCACTATAAATTACTGTTATAATATACAATATATTTAAATACAGGAAAAGAATGATTTCCTACATCATTTAATTGTATGTATAATAATTGTATAAAAAGAAACATCAAATCAATGCTTTTACTTCTCAAACTCACTTTCAAACCTAATATAAACACGTTCCCAAACGGTTTCGATCAATTAATATGCTTGACTTTTCTAGCAGGCAATTGTCGTACAATATAGTTGTCATGAATTCATGTTTAATTATATTTTTATGTAGTTTTTGGAGTTATAGTTTTTAAAAAATAAATTTTAAAAAAATATAGTTAGTTTTTGGTTGTTGGATTTAGATACGTGGTTGAAGTTTATGTGTAGTAAAAAATATGTATAAAATGTTTGGTGGAAATGTAGTTACGGCGCTTTTCAAAGTGTTTTTTACTTAGAAATACATCATAATAATAATATTTTTTTATTTTTTAAAAATTATTTTTGATATCAGCGCATTAAAATGATCTGAAAACACCAAAAATATATCAATTTGAAGCAAAGAAAAAAATACAAAAATTCAAATTTTCTCAAAAGCACTTTTGAAATGCAAAACCAAACAGGGTTTTACGAGACTCGGTTAAAAAATATATAAAAGCTGCTATACAAAAACACAGTTTAATTTGTTATCAATTATTTCACGGCAAACATAAAAACCGGTGAAAAACAAATGAAAAATCACGCATTTTAATTCTTACTAGTTAAATGACCCGCGCGATGCCGCGGGTTAATTTTTTTTACATAAAAAATATAAAAAAAATAAGATCTAAAAATATTAGGTATTTCTAAAAAGCTATAACCAAGAGTTTTGGGTTCGGCTGAAACCCCTGACCTAAGAGTAATATTTATAATATTAATAATAACATTAAACTTGCATGAACCACATAAAAAGAAAAAAAATCTAACGTTGGATTCTTGTCGTGAAAGTTTGATAATTAAATAGAAAAAAATTTGACGGGTTACCCAGAATTAATTGGGTTAACCCGTCAAACCAGGTTAACCCGTCAAACCCGGGATCTGTGTCATGAAAGTTTGATAACTAAATAGAAAAACATTGAACATTAACAAACTAAATTAAATAAAAAAAATATATTAAAAAATAAAAAAAATAAAAAAAAAACAAAAGACATCAACCTTTTCACTGTGGACTGCACAGTGCAATCAACAGTCAAAGACATAAAAACGATAAAAAAAACTAAAGGCATCAGCCGATAACTAAATATAAAAAATTTAATATTAATGAACTAAATTAAATAAAAAAAATATTAATTAAAAAGAAAAAAAAACTTATAAGAAGAAAACAACTAATGAAGAAAAAGAAAAAGAAATCTAAATTAACTGGCTTAACTCATCAAACCTAAGATCTATATCATGAAAGTTTGATAACTAAATAGAAAAAACTTTAATATCAACAAACTAAATAAAAAAAATTAATTAATAAAAAAAGAAGGCATCAGCCTTTTCACCGTGGACTGCACTATGCAGTCCACCGTGAAAGGCATAAAACGAAAAACAAAAACTAAAGTCATCAGCCTTTTCACTGTGGACTGCATACAATATTAAAAGATGAAATCGGAAGAAAAAAACTAATGAGGAAAAAGAAAAAAAATCTGAATCAATTGGGTTAACCCGCCAAATCAGGTTAACCCGTCAAACCTAGGATTCATGTCACGAAAATGTGATAAATAAATATAAAAAGATTTAATATTAATGAACTAAATTAAAAAAAAAGATTAATTAAAAAGGAAAAAGCAAAGAGAAAAAAACATACAGGAAGAAAAAAAACTAATGAAGAAAAAGATAAAAAAATCTGAATCAACGAGGTTAACCCGTCAAACCAGGTTAACCCGTCAAACCTGGGATTCGTGTCATGAAAGTTTGATAATTAAACAGAAAAAAATTTAATATTAAGAAACTATAGACAAAAAAATAAACTAAAGACATGAGCTTTTTCACTGTGGGTAAAGAAAAAAAACCAATATGAAGAAAAAAACTAATGAAGAAAAAGAAAAAAAATCTGAATTAACCCGTCAAAACTTGGGATTCACGCCATGAAAGTTTGATAATTAAATAGAAAAAAATTGACGGGTTAACCCAGAATTAACTGGGTTAACCCGTCAAATCAAGTTAACCCGTCAAGCTCGGGATACGTGTCATGAAAGTCTGATAATTAAATAGAAAAAAATTTAATATTAACAAACTAAACTAAACGAAAAAAATTAATTAAAAAGAAAAAAAAATCCAGGTTAACTCGTCAAATCACATTAACCCATCAAACCCGGGATCTGTATCATGAAAGTCTGATAATTAAATAAAAAAAATTAACATTAACAAACTAAATTAAACAAAAACATTTCATTAAAAGAAAAAAACACAAAAAAAAGCAAAAAAAAAAAACCTCATAAAGGCATAAAAAAAAATAAAGATGGAAAACAAATTAAAAAAAAAAAAGAGATAGCTCATGCTTTTTAGTATATGTTATAATAATTATAATATAATAATAATAGGGAAAGTCTAAAAGGCGTGGGGAAAGCTACGGTACTTTCCCCATGCCTTTTAGAGTATTTGTAACAAGAAGAAAAAAAATAATCAAGAAAAAGAAAAAAAATCTGAATCAACTAGGTTAACTCATCAAATCTGGGATCCGTGTCATGAAAGTCTGATAATTAAACAGAAAAAATTTAATATTGAGAAACTATAGACAAAAAAATAAACTAAAGGTATAAGCTTTTTCACTGTGGACTGCACCGTGCAGTCCACAGTAAAAGGCTTAAAAAGAAAAAGGAAAAAGGAAAAAAAAACAAAGACATACGCCACGAGTTAATTTTTTTTCTTGCATAAAAAATATCAAAAAAGGCTAAGATTTAAGAGTGTTAGGTCTTTCTGCAAAAATATACCCAAAAGCCTTGGGTCTAGCTGCAACGCTTGACCTAAAAGTAATATTTATAATATTAATTATAATATTAAACTTACATGACTTAAGTTTAAGTGAGTCTGTCTGCAACACCGGACCCAAGAGCATTGGATGTGAGTCTGGCTATAAGGTCATGTCATAAAAGTGTGATAATTAAATAGATTAATTAAAAAGAAAAAAACAAAGAAAAAAACCAATAAAAAGAAAAAACTAATGAAGAAAAAGAAAAAAATCTGAATTAACTGAGTTAACCATTCAAACCAGGTTAACCCGTCAAACTTGGGATTCGCGTCATAAAAGTTTGATAACTAAATAGAAAAAAAGAATTGACAGGTTAACCCATAATTAACTGGATTAACTCGTTAAACCAAGTTAACCTGTCAAGCCCGGGATACGTGTTATGAAAGTCTGATAATTAAATAGAAAGAAATTTAACATTAACAAACTAAACTAAATGAAAACAATTAATTAAAAAGAAAAAAAACTTTCGGGTTAACTTGTCAAATCAGGTTAACCCGTCAAAACCGGGATCCGTGTCATGAAAGTCTGATAACTAAATAAAAAAAATTAACATTAATAAACTAAATTAAACAAAAAAAATTCATTAAAAGAAAAAAAACATAAAGAAAAAAGAAAAAAACCCATAAAGGCATAAAATACAAAAAAAAAAACAGCTCTGTGTTTTACCGTGTACTGCAAACACTAATGCTTTTTAGTATATATTATAATTATAATATAATAATTATAATAATATAGTATATTAAAAATAAGAGCGTGGGAAAGCTACAGTACTTTCCCACGCCTTTTAAAGTGTTGTTAATTACGTGGTCCCATTATGGCATTATCCGTATTTAGAAACTATTCTTCTCCAGTCTTCTATGCTCTTCCTTTGAGATGGAAACAAGTGATATTGGTTGCGTGCTATTCTAGGAATTTTTTAGAATATATTTTTTATTTAATTATCTAATTATAAAAATACAATTAATAAAATCATGGCGGATAATTTTTTTTCAAATTGTTTTTTTTCTGATTTATTTATTTTCTTAAGAACCGAACAATTTTTTTTTTATTAGCAATAGAGTTCATTGAATAAAAACAATAGTAATTAAAAAAGATATTCGCAAAAACTATAATAATTACAGCTAAAAAGGAAAGATCATATATTTTTAATAAAAATCTAACTTTTTATTCATGAATTTCTTTTTTATTTTGATTGAAAAATATTTTTTTAATGAAAAGTATTGTTTTTTAAGTAAAAACTTATTATATAATAATAAAATTAAATTTCAATTAAAAAGATAAAAAAATCTTGAATTGATTATTTTTGCACACTTATATGAAAAATATTAAGAACAATAAGTTAAAGAAAATAATATAAAAAAAGATATTTATTGCCATTAAATATTAATGAGCAAATTATTTTAAAAAACTCTACATATTAGGCTAATACATAATTATTCATAAAGCAATCTATAATATCATTATAAAAAATTCATAATCTTTTAAAAATAATGGTATAATTGGACAATCACTATAATATTATTTTTAAAAATCATTTAAGAGATTTTTTTGTCAAAAACTTAAAAATAAAATAATGGACATCTAAAAAAAGGCCAACGAGCCAACCACATGATGTTCGCTCAAGGTTTTTTAAAATAGTTGATGAAGTGTCATCTCCTAGTCAACTTTCTAGCCCGCTTATGATGATCAAAAAGTTAGTGTCCAGGTTTTTTACTCCAAAAACTCAATTTTCAACTTGTTTTTACTTAAAAAAATACCTTTAAAATATCTTAGAAACTATTCATTTCTACCCTCCAAAAAGACCTACAATCACTCATTGAAAACAAAATCTAACCGAATAAAAAAAAACTTTACGGCCCGATCTAATTTTTACAATATGTTCAAAGAAAAAACAACATTTTAGTTGAATCCCGCTCTCCAAGTCGAACCCATGAGCACTAAGATATTTTTTTAATGGCTAAAATATAATGGACCAACCATTTTCTCTATCATCTTTCACTTTCTAGCAACTCTTTCTCCTTTTAAATTTTAAAGATTGAAATATAAAATAAATAAAGTATAAGATTGAAATGTGAGACTCTTAAAACACCAGGATAAAAAATGAAAAAGTAGAAACTTCAGAAACCAAAATATAGTTTAATGTGCCTCATGAACAATAAAGAAGAAAAAAGGGTTGTTTTTATTTTCGTGTTAAATTTGATCCCTACTATTTTAATTTTTTTAAATTGATAAAATTAAATCTTATTTTGCAAAATTGAATATCAATTAACGCCTAGACTTTTTTTTATATCATGAATATGATGTAACACACAAACAAAAACCAATTATTTGGCTTAACACAGTGTGATCAAAATGTGAATAATGAAATTGAAAGAAAAAAAATTAGTGATAGAAACCAAATAATTGTTTAAGAACAAAAAGAAAAAAGAGTTGAATCAAGCATGCTATAACAGTCCATGAGCCTGAATGTGGCGTCACAACGAATGTAATAGTAATTTACCTTCTTCATTTAGTTTATTTATTAGTTATGTGACCCGCGCCCCGCTGTAAGTTCGATATTTTTATTTCCTATAACAAATTGTATATGCAGGTTTTTTCAATGTATTTCTGTAGTTAAAAAAATCTAAGTTCAAATCATACATTTTATGCATACATGTAATGAAATAAATCAAGAACTATTTGAGCGAATAAATAAATAAAAAATCATTAACGATACTTACAAATAAAACTTGAAAAATTTAGAGACATGTGTAGATCAAGATATTTAATCTCGAAAGATGAGACATTTACTCGATTGTGTTTGCCAAATTTGTTTATTAAAATAATTTTTTATTTAAGCTAACAATAATAGAAATAGAGACACAAATTAAATTGATCGAATAAAATAAAAGGAGACGCAACATGCAAGGCTACACATATTAGAAATATCATCTGAAAATAATTTTTTTATTTTAAAAAATAAAGTTCATTCATACAAAAGATAAAAAAAATTATAAATGAATTAGAAAAACTATTGAAATTTAAATACATAACTAAAAAAATAATCATCACTTAAAATAAGCTCTCCAAACAAAATAAAAGACAGAAGGGGTATTAATTTAAATATAAATTAAAAAAATTTAGAGAGAAAACCATAAAAAAATCATTAATTTAAAAAAAAATAGAAAAAAGCAAAGGTTAGGGCACTGTTGAGCCTGACACGTTAAGCTCGGCCAATCCGTCTGGCCCATTTTGTTAGGGCCTACAAATCACATGTCGGGGCCCTAAATGTTTTTTTTGTTTGCAACTGAGGCGGATGACATGTCGTCCGCGTGATTGGGGTTGACATTTTGACCCAAATCACATATAAAATATCGAGGAACCGTGATAAATCTATTTATGACCTCAAAACCAAAATCTAAAAATCAACCTGAGCTCAGATCTATTTTTTCATGAACTTTAAAGGTACAAAAACACCTAATATAAACTCCTCTCATCAAATAGAATTATTTGACACAATTATAGTCTGTTTTGGTGGCCTAAATTGGTGTCAATAATGCTTTTCTCTCTCTATCGCCGGAATCTAACAACCTCTCTTTCTCCTCTCTCAATTAGGGACTAAAAATTAACAAAAATTAACTTTTATACCAAAATTGAATTGGAAAATATTGAGGTACTGGAACTTTGTTTTACCAAAATTGAATCTGACGACCTTTCTTTCTCCTCTCTCAACCAGAACGAATTCTTGTTCTGCATACAAGATCGATGATGGCAGGGGAAAAAAAGGAGGAGGGGGAGGGGGAGGGGGAAGGGTTACTTGGCGTGGGGAGTGTTGCTGATGGTCTGGCTAGGAGGTTGAGGTGAGGTTAGTGGCAGCGTTGGTGGAGGTGGTGGCTGATGCAAGAAGGAAAAGAAGTTTACGGTGGAAAGAGAGAAGTTCATGACAATTATCCTTGTTGCTGGTGAGAGTATGGATTGGTGGAAAAGGTTGGGGGCCACTTTTGGTCATGGCATGGGTGAGGTTGGAATGGATGAGATCACGGTGGAGAAAGAGAGAAGAGAGAGAACTAACGGCAGAAAAGAAGAAAATTAGGGAGGAATGCTAGTTTTTTGTCAACTTTGCACTCGATTTTCTCCATGCTCAGGCCATGAAATTCACCTCTATTTATCGGGGGGAAGAGGGATATTTTGTCTTTAATGATACAAAATCTTAGCCTTTGATTCAACCTCGACGGATCCCAACTGTTGGCTCAAAGTATGTATCATGAACTGTTAATTTTAGTAGTTAAAGGTTGCTTGAGTTGGCCTCTTTGGGCTGGTGCCACTTCCAATGTGGTGTCAATCGGCCAGAACGAACCATACAAAGATGTAGTCAGATGTTAGGTGATCATTTTCGTGCAAGTTTTTCCAAATTTGGTGAATAGATGAAGCATAAAATGATAAATTGTTAGACATGGGCTAATTTGTCTTTTCATTCTGAATTTTTTTTTTATATCTATGTTTGCTTATGTGAAATTTTATCTTTTAATAAATATAAAATATAAAAAAAAAACAAGAAAAAGGTTTTGATGCGTGGATAACACGTGTTAGCACATCACGGAGGATTCTGCTTTTGAGCGACGCATCCAACCATGTCCAATGATCACTAACAAGCTTCCTTAATATGGTTAGGTTTATCTTGGCGACCCCTTCTTTCCCAGGTGGTGCGTGTGGCGTTCTAAGTTCCAGTTTGGAACCGGTGGGCTTCTCTCTCTGTCTGTCTCTCTCCACCTTAATTTCTATGTGTGGCACTCTAAAATTTCAAACTATCATTTCAATTTGTTTTTTCTTCATATTTGATCCATGTTCTATTAATTACTAGTTTTTTTAAAATGGATTATATAATTATTATTTTTTACAGTTTCATCCTCTTTAATTTTTTATTTATCAGATTTGGTCTCAATTTTTTTTAAAATAATTTTTTGAATTGAAGGTTTTTTATGATTTCATCCTATTTCAATTTTCTTTTCTAAGTGATTTAATACTCATTCTTTTTTTTTTCTTGCAATTTCTTTTTTCTTTGGAACATTTTTTTAACTTGATCTTTTTTTATGATTTCGTCCTCCAACGTTAAATTTGTTAAAAATTAAGCTTCATGATTGAATCAAGATCTAGGATTTTGCAGGTTACGAGTTTGGAGGAGTAACCCAAGTTTAGGATATTCATACGGGTTTGCTTGGTTTTTTTAAGTTAAATTTTCTCATTTTATCCTTCAACATTTATTTATTTCTCAGTTTTATCCTTCAATTTTTTATCTGTCATATTTTATTATCATTCTTTTAATTGCTATTAGTTTTGTTTTAGATGATTTTGAGAATTAAAGTTTTTTTACAATGTCATCCTTCTTTAATTTTTCTCCAATGTGCTTTGGTCCTTTTTTTGTTGCAATTCTTTTTGTTTTGGCAATTTTTTTAATTGAGATATTTTTTACGATTTTATCCTCCAACATTAAATTGGTTAGGTTTAGCTTCTTTATTGAACTTGGATCTTGAAAGGGTTGCAAGTTTGGATGACTAATCTTGGTCTAGGTGATTCGCTCACGTTTTCTTTTTTATTTTTTTAAGCTACTTTTTTTTATTTCATCCTTCAACATTTAAGTTTTATTTTTCAACATTTATTTATTTTTTAAATTTCATCTTCATTCTTTAATTGAACACGAGGTCAGTTGAGACCCAGTCAAGACTTAACTGCGAGAAGAATTAGAGAAGGAAAAGGAAAGAGACAGATTTTCAAACTTGGTTAACTCATTGTAGCTGTGTCCATTGTTTGGGTCGTCGATCTTGCAAGTTAGCATGAGTTAATACAATGTGTCACCATCTTTTCATTTTACTTCATAGATTATTTATTTTTATTTTTTTATAATTTAATCATTTGATAGTCCATTGTTTTATATTTGAGCTAAGGTTAGGTGAGGGTTAATTTTTTTTTAACTAGATCACAATTTAAATAGGATGACCAGTTTGCTTGTGGTCCATTACATTGAATGTCACACCAACTTTTTTTTAACGCATATGATAGTCACTTAATTTTATCTAATATATTTGTGAAGTTTTTAATCCTCATTTCAAATATTTTATCACATGCAAAAAAAAAATAGTAATGCTCACATTTTTTTTATGCGGTAAATGGGTTTGGATCCTACCGGCAGCGTATCGCTACCCGGACCTAGTTTAATTCTTAAACGAGAGTCTTTTTCTTGTCCTGTATAAAACGTTCACAACCATAATGTCCGTCAGCAGCAATTGCAAAACCAAGAATGAAGATCTAGATAAACTGGTTGAATTCTCTCAATAATCTCTATCAAGCACACTATAGGGCATCAATTCCAGCCAGCGAGGATAACCATGACTCTAGATGAATAAACATTCGATAAAGCTTAAAATGTAAGAATTTCCTTGGCGAATTCTTGGGCTAAACAGGTTGACCAAACATTTACTAGTCCACAACTTCCAAGTCCAACCAAAAAGATTTGGAAGCTCTAGAATGCCCAGTCCCATTAAGATGAAATGGAATTTATTATCTAGTAATTCTTGTAAATGCGGTTAATGTCTTCAATAATAAAGCATATAGAAAGGAAATGTGTTCATTTAACAAGATGATGTTACCAACATGAGAACAAAATGTTTATGCAGAAGGGTCATGGTTAGCAAGCATTGCTGGCACCAATTTCCAGACCTGGAATTCAGAGAGAACATGAATGCAAGATGGAAGCAATCTTGTAGATAGGTCTTGCAATTTGCGGGAAAGGACTATGCTATTTGTTTTTGCATGAGAATTGGTCAAACTATCAATACAATTGTGGCTGTTTGCTTCTCACCATCAATGTCGCATCGCAATCATTGCATATATCATTGATACATGATCAATAAAATCCAATTTGAGAGGCTACTGCTATCATGTCCTTCTCCTGACCCGGTGAGCCTTTGACGGATGAATATGATTGAAGCATCTCATAAATGATTAACGTGGATCAACCAAGAGAGAAAATCACCAACTGGAGTAATAACTGGATTACTTACAACCAAATTAGCGCATCAATTGGTTGCAAGGCATCTTGCTACTCTTTATCAGCGTCGTTTGGATGGCAGGAAATAACCCATCTTTCATATCCCAGATATGACATCTCAACGATGATGGTCCCTATGTCTCCATTCTTTGAGGAATTCGGTGTAATGGTCTGTCAATGTTAATCATTTCTGGTATGTGGCTCGAATTACTCCCTTCGAAGTTGTAGCTAGGATTTGCATGGCCATAACTGGTTCCACTGTTTTGAATAAGCCCCTGATATTGTGCAGGCATCACAGTTGATGGGAAGGATTACGACACTATGCATATGTCAACATCGTGGATGAAATGTGACACGGTAGGTTAATGCTTTAGAAAAAGAAAACCCCAAACACAAACCCTACGCATACCTCCATTTTTAGACCATGTCATCTTAGATTTCTTCTTTGTTCTCGGACGTCTTGTTGCTGCACCTCGTTTGTGCTTTTCAGCAAGCACTTCATGTCTTTCTGCTACACCATTCCAACACTATACATGAAGTGGACAAGAAATAGATAAGAAAACAACATATTAGAAAGTCAATACTAGAGAAACTTCTTGTTTTATCATATGCCCACCGACTTGTCTGATAGTTCTCCTTTTGAGAGATTCCGGCCTTTCACAGGCAGAGGAGGAAGCGGAGGCAATTTCTTAACCCCCTTGCTCCACAGTACTTCAACCTAGTACACAATAACCAATCAAAAAAGGTAAATCACCATAAACTAAGCTAAACTTCACAATGAAAACCAATAAATATAGCCAAGAAGGATACTATCATGTGCCCATAAAGGTAGACCGATATTTGATAATCTCTTCAGTTAAAAAATATTTGATTATCACTGGAGATATAGAACCCTAGGGCACCCAGATAGAGGTCATTCAGAACCCAAATCAACTTAAGATTTTCACCTGAAAACAGAGTCTTACTACTATAAATGTATGTTGCTGTTTGGCAGAACCATAGCTTTCCTTAACTAGCCTTCCAGCTACAGCTCTCCTCCCGAGAATCTTCCAGTGCCTTGTCCCTTTCTTAAATCTAATTAATACCAGAACCCTGATCAACAAAGCAATAGAAAAATCACAATCCAAACTTAAAGATCATAAAGGAAGATAATATAGCACAACCAGAAATGAGACAAAAGGGTACTTGGAATAACCTTTCTGCATTAACATCACCTGATTCAATTATCAAGACTTCAAATTACCCTCCATGGCAGCTACAAGCACAAACACAATCGATCAATCAAAGAAACAATATATATGCCTCTACAATTTATAATAAACGATGAACTTCGACAAACTTCTTCTCCATTTTCCATCCCTTAACCTGAAAATAATAAAATACACCAACATTTAGAATGAATTTCTATCCTCTTAAAATAGTAAGAACAAGAATACATGTCCCTGTGTTTTCACTATCTCCATCGCTGCCGCCATCCTCCTACTCCTCGAGTCTTCTTCATCGCTATGATTGCTTTCGTCTCCATTGTAATTGATAAGAGACACAGGAAAACAAATAAATTAAAAATGAAGCTAAATATTAATAGATGCTAATTTATTGTGAAAATAAGGCCTAGTTTCTTCAACTTCACTATCGTCGCTACTGTCTTCTGATGGATAGGGGCAAACCACATGGCGTTTGCGCTTCCTGTCGCTTCCAGGCGCCATGTCTAAGAAAGATTCCTCGCTGCAATGACGTTTGAATTGTGGGAGTTATAAGCTTTTTTTTTTAAAGAATGACAGTTACATAATTAAACAACACGTTGCTCCAATGAACGGCCGGCCGAGCAGGCGAGCACGCTGATTTTTTTTTCTTCTCCTATAAGATATCATCTGTGATTTCTTTTTCTTGTTTTTTTTTTCTTTGTTTAAAGAACATAAATAAAAATTTACGACAGTGCTGTGATATCATCGCTTATAGATTGATTCAAAGCCTTGTGTTTTACATCAGATTTTTCACTCTTTTTTTAAATATTTTTTATTAATTTCCTTTTCTTTTTGTTTATTTTTTCATTTAAACCATGGCCCTTGTAAAAGAAGATAAGAGGAGCATCATGGATAACTGTACTTCGAATTATATATGAAAATTTTACGTACCGAAAATCATTATGTATAAGAAAGTTATAAACTTTCTTGAACAAGAAGGTTTTTTTTATATATATATAAAGGAATGGGAGATAAGAAATTAATCATTCATACGAGTAATTAAATGGGATCACAATACAATGATTGAAAACGAAGAAAAATTTCTGGGGTCATGGAAACTGATCCAAATAATCCAAAATAACATCAATTTAAGATTTTTTATTTAAAAAAAAGAAGTTAAAATGATGCGTTTAAAAAACAATTAAGTCAAATAATGTGTTACACAAATTTTAACTAAATCAATAAAGTCGCAAAGAATTGACTTATTGAATCAACCAGTTTAACCAAGTTAATTTCTACCAAATTTAACATGAAACCAGGCTTAAATGAGGTCCCGAGTTAATCAGGTTAAGCAAGTTTAATAATACTGAATGTTACACCCTTGACATGAATTAACAAATCTTACTAACAAAAAAACAAGGAGAAAAAAGGAATGACATCTAGACATTTGAGAAGAATGAAGCAACATACATTTGACAAGAATGGAGTCGCAATGGATTCTTAATACAATTTTTATGGATTAGTGTTAGTTGAACTATAATGTGATTAGCAGATTCTTAACACATTTACCATTATATCTCAGGAGAGAGAACAAAAAAACAGAACAGAACAGAAACTTTCCATTAAACATTGATGTTGGCAAAGCAATGCTTTGCAGAATTAACTTTTGACTAGAAAGCATAAACGTAGAAATGATACATTTCAATCATGGACCCAAAGACCAGTCCAATATGTCAGAAAATCAATTTCTCCTAACCAGTTTAATAAATATTCTCACCTGCAACTAAACACTTACTTAACTACAGCTTTACAGTGGAAACTGTGAATGCCCATGCTACGTTTGCCTAAAGTATCACAAGCATCACAATTGTAAAAGTATTATACAAGGTTGCGCCACAAAAATTAAATTGGTCTAAACTTCTTTTCTTCTCCCATAAATTGGAGGCAAATATACCTGTGTATCAGACCTGGGGTTGGGATTTCGGTGCCTCTCACCCATTTTCTTTTATTGGCAGCAGCCACATCTTGGAGCGTCTAAAATCAGCTTCAAAACTTCTATTGAGGTTTCGCAAGAGTCCTGCTAGATGCACCATGCAACAATTTGACAAATCCAAGGAAACTCAACTTTCCATCAGTGTGCCGAATCCAATCATGTAGAACAGCATGAACAGGAACAGAAGGGCCAAGGCCGAGTTCCTGAAAAATGAGATTGATTAGTCTCTGCCTTTTGACTTACCATATTCATGCTTTAATGCTTCAGCAATACAAGTTTAACACACACACAAACAGTGGCATAACATGCATTATGATTAGACCAAAAAGTCAACCACAATCAGTTTGCCAATAATTCATTTAAAGAACTGAAAAGTTGTTTCTAAGATGTATGGACCACTGGAACAGTTAAAACCACATCTACGATGCAGAATTTGTGCAGGTAAAGTAAATAACTGACAAGAAGCCTATGTGCAAAGAATTCTTTGTGGGGTCAGAGATAAGAGAGAAACATACTGATGCCAGCTCCTCAATGACAATGGCCCTGTTCCCAGCCTTCTCAAACAGTTCATAGGCACAACGGGCATGTTGCTCCCATCTATCAAGGGCCTCTAGCTGATGGACACTTAATGCAGCTGCGGAAAATTCCTCAAAATTCATCCTTCTGTATTGAAGTGCATTAAGCTGTAACCAACAAAAACAAGCACCAGTTGGAATTGAAGATTAGAAAGTAGAAACTGCAAAACCACAAATGACAATCTAAATAGCTACCACAATTGAAACACCTACAGATGCTAGAAAATCAGGAATCCGTGACTCCTTCATGGCGTCTGTAGAATTTTTCATCAAGGTCTGACCATTAAAAAAAGTATTAGCATAACTAACGACAAATGAGCTAACAAGTAATAAAAATTAAAGCACTCAAAAAGCAACCAACCGTTTTAATATTTTCTAAGCTTATAGTGCCATTTTTGTTTGGTTCTAAGAGCACAAACTGCTCCTTCAGATAAAATAGCTCATCCACAGTCAACGTTTTAGATAGAGCCTGCCAAAATGCCAACAAAAAGTTCAGTACAAAATCGTAAGAGCGTAATCATCAAAGGTCGAGGCTACACAAAAAACTCCCAAGTAATTTGCTTAATGATAGCCCCAAATTGCTTGATAATAACCACTTGTAAGAATTATTACATGGCTGTTCAATGACAACCTTGTAATCCATAAACTGCATTTCTGGAGCCCATTAGAATCATTAATCAGCCAGTGCTAAGCTGGGCATATATTTGGAGTTACAGTTACTTGTAATCCATAACTACAATCAACATTAAAAGCTAGAGAATAGCAAAATTGAGGTGTACCAAACAAGTTCTGGCTAGCATTTCTGGCTCTAGCCATGTATACATTTTCAAAATAAAATATGATCTAAACATCTATGCATATTGTCTGTATTAACCCATAGTGACACCTTCACAACCACTCAACATAAGCACATGGAAGCAACATAGGAAAAATAATGACATAAGTTGAAAGGAGCTTTAAATGAAAAGTTGCACTTCACACTCAAGTAGGCAGCATCAAAGCACATTACAAAACAATCTCATTGGTAAATTGCATTACAAACCCATAAAGCAGCTTTCCGAAGAGATGATGAGCGCATATAAGCCTTCATGAGTTTGAGTATGAGTATATCCAGAGGCACTTTAACCTCATTAGAACTTTTAATCCAAGGATGGCCTGCAACAAATAATAGCAAATATCAATTCAGATTCAAGAAAGCCAGCAGGTAGCGTTTGAACAGTGGTCAAGGCATTTACTTAGTGCCTGGGCAGCAGTCAATCTTTTTCGTGGGTCTTTATTCAATAGGCGCTTGACAAAGTCTTTTGCCTCTGGAGAAAGTGAAGGCCAAGGGGTCTCATCAAAACTTGGATCGGCTTTTAGAACAGCACGAAAGATCCCAGATTCAGTTCTGGCCCAAAATGGACGGCTTCCACACAACAAAATATATGCAATCACACCAATACTCCAGACATCAGCCTCTGTACCATAAGATCTATGTAGAACTTCAGGTGCTACATAGTATGCACTACCAACAATGTCATTCAACCTTTCATCTGTAAAAAGAGATATATTTTAGAAACCACTAGTGAATTCATGGAGCTATTGAAAACAAAGCAGCCAGCTACATCTCAGAATAAAGAGCAAGTGCAAACCTGGCTTTACAAAATCTGACAAACCAAAATCTATGGCCTTCAACTGGGAGTCCTCATCCTTTGATGTGAACAAGAAATTCTGATCCAGCAATCAGCTACACTTAGATAAGAATGCATGAATAACAAAATGCAACTATGCACGCAGTAAGCAAATAAGTAGTCAGTTTTCAACCAACAATTGATGACCAATAAATTAGCAAAAAAGACAGCCAAACTTAGGTCGTTGTTGTCTTCTTCTTCTTTTTGTCTCAGTTTTTTCACTTTTAATTCCAGTAAAATCTCTAAAATCGAAAATCCTAGCAAAAGAGAGTACATGTTATCACATGTTCTTCCCTCTTCCTGATCATTTTCATCAAGTTGCATTCAGGTCAAAAAAAACCTTGATGCACGTGATACCAAACAGGAAGAACTTTTTGACGCCTATAAAATTACAAAAAAATATCTCGCAAGGGGCACACACTTATATTCCACTCATAGCTCAAAAAGGGAAAACAACAAGGACTCCTTAGAAGTCGCACTGGTCTTTATTATGCAAGCAGATTCAGGTGCTCCAGTTTCATACTCTGCCTCAAATAGCACAATTGATCCTAACTAAAAGCTAATGAATGAACAATTTGAAGAATTGGAAAGGAATAATCTTTCAAAATGCCTAGGCATGAGACTCTGAGAATATGACTCTCAACTGAAGCTGCAGGACAGAATGCAACTGGCTATGCATGTTAGTAACACTGTATCTCACCTCAGGTTTAAGATCACGGTGCACCACACCCTGAAGATGGCAAAATGCTACAACATTTAATATCTGTATCATGACAGCCTTTGCATCGTCTTCTGTATATTTTCCGCCTCTACATGAAAAGAGCATCACTTGATTAGCTGTGAGCAGCTGACCAACTAACTCCATTAAATTCCAGTTCTTTAGTCCATCAAGTAGATCAAAATGAACTAAATACTGGTATAGCTACTATTTTATACCTTGCAAGAATTCTATCCAAGAGTTCTCCTCCTTCACATAACCTGAAAAATGCATGATAATCACAACAACCCATTAAAATAGATGCAGAATACCATCAACAAAAATGAAACTCAAAAGATTACAATCTATTTCACAACATAACCATAATAAGGATCTAACATACGAAAAAAGAAAACACAGAACAATCAGCACTTACTCCATTACTATATAGACATTATCATGATCTTCATAGGCATCATAAAACTGTACTAAATTGTTATGCCCGTTCAATGCTCTCAGTATGTTAACCTCCCTTCTCACATCCTCAATGGCAATTGCTGTAGTCATCTAACAACAAAAACAAAAACCAAAATAAGCAAATGAAACAAATTGGCGAAATGCAAGAGCCAAATGTCTAACACCATCAAGCAGCAAATAAAATAAACCAACTAAGACCGATCCAGCTGGTCTAGAAATTAACACAGAGACAGACTATTCTCCATGTAGTTGAAACTTAACAACAGGTTTATCTTGATCAAAGTAATTTCTCCCCAACAATTTAGCTTCCCAAGACACTACATTTCATCATAATGCTAAATACAAAAACAGAAATCAGAAACCAACAATAAGATTACAGCACGCGCTAAAGATCTACCGCGAATGCACAATTCAAATATATCATTAACGTTTTTTTTAAAAAAAAAAAAAAAACTAACACCACATGTATCAAAGAAACAAATTAAGAAAGTAACAGCACACGTATCCCCACAGATCAAACACACCAAAAACACTAAAACTTGAACCCTAAAATCACTCAATTACATAAAATCACCAACAAATTAACTAAAATAATAAAAATACCTTTGCTTTAGGGATTACTTTAACAGCAACTTGTTGTCCTTTGAGTTCACCTTTTTTAAACTTGGCTTGACAAGTATACCCAAAATGTCCTCGCCCTACTTCATCTCCAAGCTCATACTTATTTCCAAAATGCTTAGAGAATCCAAAGCTCTTAACTAACCCTGCCGCCTCCGCCTCGCCTCCTTCCGGTATCGTCGCCTCGTTCGGCTTCACCGATCCATGCCGCCTCGCAAGCACTGCCCGTATATGCTTCGCCGGAGACGGCGGCGGGAACGGCCTTTTAAAAAGCCTCTTCGGCGTCGAGTTCGCACTGGCCGCATTCCTCGCCGGAGATCTCGCTGGCGAAGACTTCTTAGAAAAGAAGTAGTGAGCCGGACTCGGGCTGAAAAAATTGAAGGGCGATTTCTTAACGGATTCTAAGCCGGTACTGTTGTTCTGATCGTTAACATTTGGGGTTCTGGGATCCGGTCGAGGTGTGTCCTTGGTAGGAATAGAGTTGTCCTTAGCTTGGATAGCGATGGGAGAAGAGAGAGTGGAGTTTGGGGAGGGTTTAGAGGTGCAGATACCCATTGTGTTAAGCCTCTCCCCAAACAGAGAGATTGTTGGAAAAAAAACAGAATTGGAAATGAATTACTTAAAGCATTTGAATTGGAAGTGAGTTTTCTTCCAAAGGATTTTGGAATTTGAAAAAATAAAGAAACGTAAAGGAAACTGAAGTCTGCCTGTCTATGGTGATTAGAGGGGGGAGAGAGAGAGAGAGAGAGAGAGGATAGGGAGGGGTCTGTAACTGTAACTGTAATGTAATATGGTTAGATAGAAAGGAAGCAAGGACGGTGTGTTTTGTTGTGCTTTTTGTTAAGCATGGTTTCGATTTTTATTAGTCTTGTGATGTTAACAGATAAATAAGTTTGGACAAACCTCACATTAGCCCTCCAACTATCAAGAATGCGGTTCGACCACACTTCTCTAAATTAATTCTTGAATTTTGTTTTTTTTTTAAGTTTTCAATTAATATATTTTTAGTATTTTTTTAATCATTTCAATGTTAAAAATAAAAATATATTATTTTAATATATTTTCAGAAAAAAAATATACATTACACCACAATTTCAAACATGATATGATTAAACTTATAATCTTGATTTCTATTTGTATTTTGTAACGATTCTAAGATTATAAACTGAAATTTAGCTCATTTAAATCTTATTAAATTCATGCTTAATTTTTGCTTTGACTTATTTAGATTTACTTGATTAATAAATGAGTAAATAAGTTTATTTGAGATTTTCATTTTCTCATCACATTAAAAACAAATAAACAAAATAAAATATTAGAAAAAAAAACTGTAATTATGTCTGTTGCAATTAACTCGAGTACTTTGTGAATATTGGAAGATCTAATTGAGAAAAGATAACTCTAAGAGCGAAACTGAGAATAACTTGATAGTTAGGGGATTAATTTGAGGTTTTCCCAACAATTTCTATCAGCTTTCTGCTTTAGAGGTGGTGGTGGTCCCAACGAGCAGAGTAAGTACACGTGTCACAATTTTGGAAGGGTTGTTTAGAGCCCGTTTATTGTTATAGTTAAGGTACAACCGTATTTTTGAAAAACATTTAATTTAAAATTATTTTTATTATTATTACATCTTGTTAATGTACTCATATAAATATAAATTTAAAAAATAAAAAAATATATTATTTAAATAAATTTTTAAAATAAAAATATTTTAAAAAACAACATTTCTAAATATAACTTTATTTTATTACCTGAATTTTGACTGGTGCTTGTTGCTTTTGTTGTGGGTTCTTTTTGCCTGAATTAACGAGAAAGAGGGAAGGTTCCTAGATTT
>Ga0307511_10001021_pt1 | contig 29726 bp, 24 predicted proteins | sample 13_EM_MG_FD_200266 | JGI IMG/M metagenome (GOLD analysis project Ga0307511, IMG submission 200266) | Populus trichocarpa ectomycorrhiza microbial communities from riparian zone in the Pacific Northwest, United States - 13_EM | ecosystem: Host-associated > Plants > Roots > Unclassified | place... | reverse complement strand
GAGCCGGGTGCCCTGCGTCTGCAACACTTCAGCGAGCCACGCCTGAAATCGCTGCGGATTCATGGGGCGCGCGGACTCCAGGCTGAACGAGCCCACCCGCTCGTCATGTGAATGACCGGGAGCGAAGTCTCGCTGCGCGATGGGAGTTACGTCCCGGTCATTCGCGGCCAGCAGCTGCAGAGAGAACTCGCTCGGCAGATGCTGCGTAAACAGCCAATACCGGCCTGCTGCGACGATTCGAATGACGAATCGAGTCTCGCCGCTCGCCGCCAACTCCAACCGTCGGACGCGCAATCCGCACGACAGGGTGGCGCCGGGGCTCTCCTGATCGGACCCGGCAGAGAAAAGAGTGAACACCCGCTCTGCTGCCTTCGCGGGATCCAACTCGTCGACGGCCGGCGCCTCGCAGAGCATCACTTCAATCGAGGGATCAGGCCCCTGCTGCAGCACCAGCGAGTAGTCACCGGGAGCCAACTCGAACGCACCTACCCACTCAAACGGGTACTCGGGCTCGAGAAAGGTCGGCTTATATTCGAGCGCACGCGCAAGATCGAAGCCGCCAATTCCAAGTACGGCATCCATTGGCACCGCGGCCCGCTCACCCGGGTCGGCACGGACGATCCGCGCCAAAGCGTTCATGCCGCGGACCCGTTGCTCCAGCGCATCGAGATCTTCGCCACTGACGAGGTCGGCCTTGTTCAGGACAATGACATCTGCGAAAGCAACCTGTGTAGTCGTCTCCTCACTGTTCACGATCTGCTGATCGAAGTGGCGTGCATCGACCATCGTGACGATGCCATCGAGTACAAACTTATCGCGCATGCCGTCATCGACGAAGAACGTCTGTGCGACCGGCCCGGGATTCGCAAGACCCGTGGTCTCGAGTACGATGCGGTCGAACTTGTCGCGCCGGCTCATGAGGTTACCCAGGATTCGAATGAGATCTCCCCGCACGGTGCAGCAGATGCAACCGTTGTTCATCTCGAAGATCTCTTCCTCCGCGTTGATCACCAGCTCCTGGTCCACACCGATTTCGCCAAACTCGTTCTCGATGACGGCGATCCGCTGGCCATGACTCTCCGTCAGAATGCGATTCAGAAGCGTGGTCTTGCCTGAGCCCAGAAATCCCGTCAATACCGTAACGGGAATACGTCCAATTTCATTCACTGCAGAGCCTCAATTCGTCGAAGAATTTGCACAGTCAAAGCGTCGCCTTCCAGCGCACTCAGCGCAATGCACTCGGCACCGAGTGCCGCAGCCAACTGCCGGGCGCGCCCGAGGACAATCGGCCCCGGCTCACAGTCAATAACCACTGCGCCGGCGCATGCATCCCTGAGCTTGTCGCAAGCGGCAAGGGACTCCTCCCAGGGATCTCCGTCGGAAACGCTGACATTCGCGCGGCCATCGGTGAACACGATGAGCAGTGCTGGCTCTCGTGTCCGAAGCATCTTGGTCGCATCGATCAACGCACGAGCCAAGGGTGTCCGCCCGCCAGTAGGCACGTCGCCGAGTGCCTTTTCCACACCCTCGATGGAGGTTGTAAACGGGATGACGAGGTCCGCGCCTTCACCGCGAAACACCATCAAGGCAACTTCGTCGCGGTGTTGATAGTTTGAATTGAGCAGACCCAGCGCCGCAGTTTTTGCCAGTTCCAGGCGCCGTTGGGTTGCCATCGAGGCACTTGCATCCACGAGGAATAGAACGTGGCTACGCCCCGGACCGTTGCGTCCGTGCTGCATGAGGTCTGTTGGCGCGAGAGCGATACCCCGCTCTCCCACTCGTCGGCCCCGCGCCGCCGCCGCAGTCAACGTCTCGTTGATCGCGAGCGTGCCAGTTTGGTCGTAAGGCGTAACGCGCACAGCACGCCGGGACGCGACGGATCCCGACCCTCGCCGGCCGGAACTCTCGCGGTCGATCAGATCGGTGAACAGGTTGATTGGCGCTGCGTCCGGCGAAGTTGGCGCCGCCCGCAACAGGGATGTTGTGCTGGGTTGCGCACCACCTCGACTATCACCTACCGCTGTCGCAGCTCCGCTGGCAGCGACGCCTGCCGCTCCGCTACTGTTGCCGGCTCCGTCGCCGACGCCCACCTCGGTTCCATCGCTACCGTCCCCCGGACGCGGGGCGCGATTTGCCGCGTTGACCGAACGACCGCCTCCAAGGCCTGGCGCCCCGTCCAACTGCGTACTGAGCGCGCTTGGCTGCGTCACCGCATCAGCACCGGTCCCGGAGTCCCCCTCGCCGACGCCGGCATCTCCTCCTACGTTTGGGCCGTATCGACCCGCCGACGGTGGCGGGCTCACCCACGCCTTGCGTGGCGAGGTAGATTGCGCTGGCCGGCGACGCATCCTGTGCGGAAGTGCGAATGCGGCCGCGCGCCGAACGTGATCGGCACCAATTTCATTCGCCTTTTCCCACGCAGCCAACGCACGAGCGGTTTTGATGATCGCCAGGTCACCGCGGATACCGTCCAACATTTGCTCGAAGCAAATGGTCGCGACCATCGACAGATGAGCGCCGGTCACTGGCAATAGCAGTAGCCGGGCGCGCGCCTCGATGATTGCACGGCGCAGGCTATCTTCCGCTTCACGCGCTGTGGCGATCACGGACCCCGGATCTGCATCGAACTCGAGGCGTTTGCCAACCGCGGCCATCCGCAGTTCCTGTGTGTCGAGTCCACGCACCTGCACCGATAACCCGAACCGATCGAGAAACTGCGGTCGCAGGTCACCCTCTTCCGGATTCATCGTACCGACCAGCACGAACCGTGCGGCCTCGCCCGCGGACATACCATCACGCTCCACTGTTACCCATCCGCTGGCGGCGGCATCCAGCAGCAGGTCGACAAGATGATCGGGTAGCAGGTTGACCTCGTCCACATACAACACGCCGCCGTTAGCGCGTGCGAGAACGCCGGAACGAAGCTGGGTATGCCCATCGCGCAACGCCTTAGTTACGTCCAATGAGCCAACAACGCGATCTTCGGTCGCGCCCAGTGGCAATTCGATGAACGGCGCTGCTATTCCATCAGCCTTCGCCGGCAGCAGCGCAGCCAGGCCGCGTGCGATTGTGGTCTTAGCGGTCCCGCGCTCGCCCTTGATCAGCACACCGCCAATGGTGGGATCGACGGCCGACAGCAGGAGCGCCAGTTTGAGCTCGTCCTGGCCAACGACCGCGGAGAATGGATATTCAGCCCTCACGAGTACCCCTCTGCATGTTCTTCAATCGCCGCTTCGCTCGTAAGCAACACCGAGCGCAGGGCATCCAGGGTCTCGCCTTTTGCCGCCCATAGATGTCGTTGCTCAGCCTCGAGCAGCCGTTCCGCAATGGCGTTGAGCGCCCACGGATTCGACCGTTGGAGGAATTCCCGGGAAGCACCCGTCGCGTAATTCTGGGCCACTGCCTCAAACATCCAATCGGTCACAATGCCCGCCGTCGCCGCGAAACCGAACAAGGCTTCGACCGTGGCGGCCATTTCCAGTCCGCCACGATAGCCGTGGCGTTGAATCCCAGCGAGCCACTTCGGGTTGACGACCCGCGAGCGGAAAACACGAAGCACCTCGCCTTTCAATGTACGCACGTCAGGACGAGTGGGATCCGACGAATCACCCACGTACGCGCGCGGCTGCTCGCCCGACAGCGATCCGACCGCTGCAACCACCCCTCCGTGGTATTCAAAGTGATCACTAGAATCCAGCAGATCCTGCTCCCTGTTGTCACGGTTATGGAGTGCCAGCTCGACGCCAGAGAGTCGGCGCCGAAAGGCTTCCGTCGCCTCGACTCCATCGGCTGCTGGAGAGCCACGCGACGTGCCTGGGACATGCACGGCGTCCGAGCCACGCTGCGCCGTACCCGGACCATGCGCCGTGTCCGAACTACGCGGCGTACCCAAGCCATGCGCCGTGTCCGAGCTACGCTGCGTGCCCAGGCCACGCGCCGTGTCCGAGCCATACGCCCAACCGCCCCATGCGATTACAACATCGGCAAGGTCCGCAGTATCACGCCACGATCGATTGTCTATCATGTCCATTGCGCCGGTCCCATATGCGCCGGGCTTTGAGCTGAACACCCGATACGACGCCCGCCGAGAGGCCGCGTCCGAATCGAGTCCGGCCTTGATCAATGCGGCCGTCTCAGCCAACCAATGCTTGCGGACGAAGTTTTGCTCGATCCGCTCATCGAGCATGATCACGCGCTGAACGGCTTCGTCAAACAAATGCATCAGCGCCGGAAAGGCGTCGCGGAAGAAGCCGCTGACGCGCAGCGTGATGTCGATTCGCGGTCGATTGAGCTCAGCCAGAGAGATCACTTCGATTCCACACGTGCGACGTGTCACCGGTTCCCAAACCGGCCGCACTCCAAGCATGGCAAGCGCCTGCGCGATGTCGTCGCCGCCCGTGCGCATCGTCGGCGTGCCCCACACACTCAACGCGACACTTTCGGGCCAACGCCCCGCTTCGTCGAAGTATCGCCGAAGTGCCGCGTTGGCCAGCGCGACACCCGTCGTCCACGCCGCCGGCGTCGGCAACCCACGGGGATCCACGGTATAGAAATTTCGCCCGGTGGGCAGTACATGGGCCATGCCACGGCTCGGCGCTCCTGACGGTCCGGCGGGCACATAGCGCCCATCAAGCGCAGCCAAAAGGTTACGTGTCTCGTCAGTCGTTCGCGCCAAGCTCGGTGCTAGCACCTCGCACGCAAACCGCAAGGTGGTACGCAGCTCGTCCACGGCGCCAGCCATGCCACGCAACCCGCCAGCCGCAACGCCACCTGCACCATCCAACGTGCCACTCGCAGCGCTGACCGTGACGCCACCTGCGCCGTCCAACGTGCCACTCGCAGCGGTGGCCCTGACACGACCTGCACCATCCAACGCACCACCCGCGGCGCGGGCCGTGACGCCACCTGCGCCATCCGCGCCGCCGTCAGGCACCCAGCGGGGGCCTGGAGCGCCAGCGTGCGTGTCGCGCGCTGGCCCAGGCCCTTCGCCGAACCGCGCCTCGATAACAGCATCAACAACATCGCCGGAAAACGCGTGCTCGGCTAACTCTTCCAACAGCACGCGGGCGGTGCGCTCAACCGCCGCGCGCACCTGTCCAACGGTGACGACCTCACCGGGCGCAAACGATAGCGCCCGTGCCAAAGCATCCGGCCAGACCCCCAGCCGCTCGCGAAGCGCGGCGGGAGCAATGCCACACGCACGCGTCACCGCCTCCACCAACGAAGGCACATCCGCATTCGGGCTGTAGAGCACAGCGAACATGAGATCAATGAGCGCTGCACCCGATGGTGCGACACCAAACACATGCAACCCATCCCGAATCTGTGCGCGTCCCAGATCACACAGATAGGCATCGAGGTCTTCTAACAAATGCGCAAACCCGCGCCCCGACAAGCTCTCCAAAGCACGAGGCACCCCCTGCTCCGAGATGCGATCGTCCCACGAGTGCACATGATCGCCGTGACGCTCGCGGCGCAGTTGCTTCAGGTCGTCTTCGAGTCGCTCCGTGCGCACCAGGTCCCAGATCTGACCCCGCAACACCGTGAGCTTCCGCGGATCCAGGCTCTCCACCCGATAGTATTCTTCGACCAACCGAGTCAACGCGGCCAGTGGGCCGTACATCTGCGCCTGTGTCAGAGGTGGAACCAGGTGATCGATGATAACTGCATGCGAGCGTCGCTTTGCTTGCGCGCCCTCGCCCGGATTGTTTACGACGAATGGATAGACAAGCGGCAGGTCACCCAGCAGCGCGTCGGGAGCACAATCGGCCGACATCGCCAGACTCTTGCCGGGCAACCATTCGAGCGTGCCATGGGTACCGAATTGAATCACGGCATCCGAGCGCCAACCCTCGGCCAGCCACCGATAGAAAGCCGCATAGTGATGGCAAGGCGGCAGGTCCGGTGAGTGATACATCGTCTCCTGATCGAACCCGAAACCGCGCGGCGGTTGGATCGCGACGAGAACATTCCCGAAAGCCACGCCGCTGAATAGGTAGTCATCGCGATCGGAATGCGGCTCATGCAAGGCGAGCAATGGAGTCCGCGCAGACTGCTTGCCGGCGCGCCAGAACGGAGGCGCAAGTGTCGCGCCGGATGAGGAAGGCTCTCCCCATGCATCACGCAAAGACTTCTTGAAAGCAGCGGATTGAGCACGGAACCAGGCCACGTAAGAAGTGCGCGGCAATCGCCAGGCACTCGCAGGATCAAGAGGGCATTTCTCGTCGTAACACCCGCGCGCCAGCAGCACCGACATCAACTCATCCGCTGACCCGGGCAGAGTGCCAACGTCGTACCCGCAAATACGCATGTCGGAAAGCAATCGGAGCAACGACGCCGGTGTGTCCAGACCCACGGCGCCACCCACCTTCTGCGCCTTACCGCCAGAGTTGCTCAAAACAATTGCAACACGCTTCTCGCGGTTAGGTGTGAGTCGGAGCATGGCAAAGCGCTTGGCGATGTCGGCAACCCGGCCGATACGCTCGCTGTCCGGAACGTAGCGATGATTCTCCTTGAAAGAGACCGGCACGGTAATCACACGTCCGTCGCACTCCGGAAGTGCGATATTCATGGCGGCTTCGGCTGGCCCAAGCCCCCGGGCGGACTCGCTCCACGCAGAGCGTGTGCTTCCACAGCAGATGGCCTGAATGATCGGCGCGCCCATCGTCTCGAATGGTGTGAGCTGCGCCTCCTGCGCAGGCCGCTCCAGGGAGGTCAAGGTGAACATCGGATAACTGACCGTATTGACGATCACCGTGGGCGTCGCCAGCAACTGCAACGCGGCCGGCGCACCGGAGGCATCCCTATCGCGCAGCGAGCTTGTAAACACGCCAACAGCTGCAAACCCGCGAAACTCCAGCGCACGCACCAGGTGGTCAACGAACTGAAGGTTCCCACTCAACACGTGCGCCCGGTAGAACAGCACAATTGCAGTGGGTTTGTCAGGCGCGCGATAGCCCTCCCACTCTGTGGGGGTCGTCACAAGCAGGTCGGGATGATAGAGGCCATGGGCCGGCATATCCTTCGGCGCCTCGAACTGCGCCGGAATTCCCAGCAGCTCATGCGCGGCACGCCGCACTCCTTGCAGGACATTCCCCACGCCCCCGGCCATGAAATAAGCTGTCAAGCTCGCCTTGAGCTCACCTGATACTCCGGATGTCCGGGGCAGTGCGGCGGCGCCAGTGCCAATTCCACTGATTACCACCACATGCCAACCGCCCCTATCCGCCTCGGCAACCAACTCCATGAGACCAGGCACCGTGGTAGCTGCGCCGTGCACCCGCACTATTGCAACCAACTTCGCCGCGGGGCCCGCGGCAACAAGCTCTGACAGCGCGGCTGGCGCCGCAATGTCATTCAGCGAGTAGCCGACGACCGGCGGAAATCCCGCGGGCAATTCGTCCACCGCCCGCTGCAACGCCAGCAAATCCGTGTCAGCGTGCGAAAGCAAGACAATTCCAGTGCGCGCGGCGTTGGCACCCGCCGTTACAGCGCCCACGCGGCCACCGCCGTGCATACCTCCACCGGTGCCCGCGTGCGCGCCGCCCCCTGCGCGTCCAGCAGGACCCGCGTCCCCCACCAACCACACCATCGCCTGCAATCCCGCCCCCAACGGCGGGAACGAACCAGCAGCCAGCGCCTGCTCCGCGTATTCGATAACCAACCGGCGTGCATCATCGTCGTGCACCGGCCCGAACCATCGCAGGCTCTCTGCGAACCCGAGCCCCACTGCGGGCTGCGCGCCAAAGTCTCCCTTACGCGAGACTCGTTGCAGCACAATCCGCGAGGCCTGGGTGCTCGCATCGCGCGCCGCAAGCCAAGCCGCCCACGACGGATCCTCGGTCGTGCTAGCCGCTACCAGAAGTCGAATGCGCGCGGGAGGCGAGCTCACGAGAATTCCATGCCCATCCAGCCATACTAGCGTGCGCCCGATGGCGCAGCCATTGACAACCCGCGGCCGCGACGGTGTACTGCGCGGCGAGATCGATGGTCTCTCGCAAGAGAGCGAAGAGGGAATGTGGTACCGGCCGCGAGTCGCGCGACTCCCGGAACGAAGCCACGGCTGCCCCCGCAACTGTAAGCGGCGAGCGCCTGCCCAATGCCACTGAGGTCCGTCCCCCTGACGGCTCGGGAAGGCGGCAAGGCGCGACGACCCGCAAGCCAGGAAACCTGCCATCTTTTTTTCGCGTGCCGGGCGGGGTGCCTCGGCGAGAGGAGCAACGCGGGTGACCACAAATTCGGCTGCCGATCGGACCACGGTGTTGGTTTGCATCACCTGTCGGGCATCCACCGATCCGGCCGACTCACCACGCAAAGGCATGGCACTCGCCGAGGCCACGATGCATGCTTTGGGCGATGCCGATGACGTCAACGTGCTACATATCCGCTGCCTGGGGAACTGCAATCGTGGTCTGAGCGCGGCGATTCGCCGGGAAAACGCGTGGACCTACGTCTTCGGCGACCTAAACGAGGAGCGCGACGGTCCAACGCTGATCGCCGGCGCGCGTCTGTTCGCCGAATCAACCGATGGCCTGATGCCATGGCGTGGTCGCGCAGAGCCATTGAAGCGTGGCCTGATTGCGCGCATGCCACCCCTCAGTTACGTGGGCGAACCCGCGGGAACCGAAGACCCCGCAGACTCCAAGGTGCGCGCGCCTGGCACACGCGCCGGCACCACCCCATGAACACCTTGAGCGGCGCCGCGCACGTCGATCCACTTGTGCGAAGCGCCAGCGTCCGTGGTGCTTGCCCGAGTATTGCCGCACCAATGCAAACCGGTGACGGCTTGTTGGTGCGACTCATCGTTCACGAACCGATCGACATCGAGAAGCTCTGCACCCTGTGTACCGCCGCCGAAGAACACGGCAATGGCATCATCGAAATAACACAGCGGGGCAGTCTGCAGATACGGGGCCTGCGCGAAGCCTCGGCATCGAGCTTTGCGCGCGTTATCGCTTCTCTTGACATCGGCGCAGGCGAAAGTCCACCGCTCGTCACCTCCCCTCTGCTAGGCCTGGATCCGGGTGAACCGTTCGACTCCACTGCACTCGCCTCGTCATTACGAACGACGCTCCAGCAGGAACGCGAGAACCTGGAATCGCTGGGCCCAAAGGTGTCGGTACTGATCGACGGCGGCGGTCAGTTGCATCTGGACGCGGTCAGCGCAGACATCCGCCTGGTTGCTACCTCCAAGCCGTTGTTCCAGCTTTCGCTGGCAGGTAACGCGCGCAGCGCGACGCACCTGGGTTACGTGCCTACGGAACGTGCAACCGCGGCAGTCGGCGAGCTGCTACGCCGCATAGCAAGCCAAGGCCCAACCGCTCGCGCGAAAGATCTGACGCTCGGTCAGCAGATCGATGACCTCCGTCGCTCATTCAGCGACAGCCTGATCGATGGACCAGCCCCCGGTCGCAGTGATTTCGCCGATCGAGCCCCCTTTTTCCAACAGCCCCCGAATCCCAGACCGCCGGCAGAAACGGTCGGCGTATATCGGCTGGCCAACGGCACCGTGGCGCGAGGATTCGCGCTCCCGTTCGGCCACACGACTGCAGGCGCACTGCGGCGCTTCACACGCGCCGCCGCAGACAATGGCGCGTCCTCCATACGACCTGCTCCAGGCCGCTCTCTCCTGGCAATCGGCTTGTCGCAAACTGCTGCAGACACACTCTGCAGGGCGGCTGTCGAAGAAGACTTCGTCGTGGATGCCCAGGATCCCCGCCGACATGTAGTTGCGTGTGCTGGGGCACCTGCCTGCGCGTCCGCCGAGCTACCCACACGCCAACTGGCCCCGGAAGTTGCTCGCGTCATCCGGTCGTGGGTGGGCACATCGAACATCGTGCACCTGTCCGGATGCAGCAAGGGCTGCGCACATCCCGGTCCGGCAGCGCTCACCCTGACCGGCCCGAATCGCCTCATACTGAATGGGCGTGCCAGCGACACTCCACAGGCAACGATTTCAGCCGCCGGCCCGATCGCCGATATCGAACGGCTGTGCAGCGAGCTATAGCCATGTCCGACTATCTGCGCGACGGCGCCGCGATCTACCAGCGCTCGTTCGCAATCATTCGCGCCGAAACAGACCTTTCGAGCTTCTCCGCGGCTGAAGCCGAGGTGGCTGTGCGGATGGTCCACGCCTGCGGCCTCATCGAGGCCGCCAGGCAAATCGTGTTTAGTGCAGGACTCCTCGCAGCCGCACGAAGTGCGCTGCAGGCCGGTGCCCCGATCCTTTGCGACTCGGAGATGGTCGCACACGGCATCACCAGGGCACGGCTGCCGCAAAACAATGAGGTGATATGTACCTTGCGCGATCCAACTGTCCCTGCCCTCGCCGATCGCCTCGGCACGACGCGCTCCGCCGCGGCGTTGGATCTATGGAGCAAAAAGCTCGATGGCGCGGTGGTCGCGATTGGCAATGCGCCCACGGCCTTGTTTCGGTTGCTCGAGCTGCTGGATGGCGGAGCGCCCCGGCCGGCGGCTATTCTGGGCATACCCGTAGGATTCGTGGGAGCGGCGGAATCCAAGGATGAGTTGATGACCCACTCGCTTGGCATCCCGTTCCTGGTAGTTCGAGGCAGGCTGGGGGGCAGCGCCATGGTGGCTGCGGCCATCAACGCTCTGGCGCGGCCGGGCCTATGAAAGAAGGACTGTTGCTAGGTGTAGGCGTGGGCCCCGGCGATCCGGAGCTGCTGACCCTCAAGGCCATTCGAGCGTTGGAAAGCGCCGACGTAGTAGCTCATTTCGCCAAAGCGGGAAACGCGAGCAACGCCCGCGCCACTGCCGCGAAATACCTGCAGAGTACGACTCGCGAGCTACCGCTGCTGTATCCAGTGACGACGGAGCATCCCACCGATGATGCAGCCTACCGGTGCGCCATCGAGCAGTTCTTCGACGAGTCCGCAGCGACCATCGCAGGTCTCCTGGAGGCTGGGCAGGTAGTCGCCGTGCTTTCCGAAGGCGACCCGCTGTTTTTCGGCTCGTACATGCACATACACGTACGCCTGATGAATCGGTTCCGAACAGAGGTTATTCCGGGCGTCACCTCGATGTCGGGCTGTTGGTCGGCAGCGGGATTGCCCATCGTCCAGGGCGATGATGTGCTGACAGTGCTGCCTGGCACACTGCCACAGTCGGAGCTCGTGCGGCGCCTGAGTCAGAATGAGCCCACCGTCGTAATGAAGCTCGGCCGGAATCTGCCCAAGGTTCGCCGCTCGCTGATCGAAAGCAACCGCCTCGCCAACGCCATCTACGTGGAACGCGGCACGATGCACAATGAGCGACTGATGCCTCTTGCCGAGAAGTCAGACGACTCGGCTCCGTATTTCGCCATCGTACTGGTCACGAATCGCTGGTGGCAGTCATGACGGGCAGACTGTCCGTTGTCGGTTTGGGCCCCGGCAATTCTCACCAACTGACGCCGGAGGCGGATGCAATTGTCAGTGCTGCGGACACGCTGTTCGGCTACGGCCCCTATCTCGACCGGGTTCCCGAACGAGCAGGACAACGCCGCCATGCTTCAGACAACAGGCAAGAGCTGCAACGCGCCGAACAGGCATTGATCGCCGCGGCTGAAGGCGACACGGTCGCGGTCGTGTCAGGAGGCGACCCTGGCGTATTTGGAATGGCCGCCGCCGTTTGCGAAGCGTTGGATCGGGGCCCGCAGGCATGGCGCAACGTGGACGTTGCAATCGTACCCGGCATCAGCGCCATGTTGGCCGTCGCCGCCCGTGTCGGTGCTCCACTCGGCCATGACTTCTGCGCCATCTCGCTTTCCGACAACCTCAAGCCCTGGGAAGTCGTCGAGCGTCGCCTGGAAGCAGTCGCTGCCGCGGGCTTCGTGATCGCCCTCTACAACCCGATCTCGCGTGCCCGACCCTGGCAGCTCGAACGCGCCTTCGCGCGACTCAGCGCCATCCTCCCAGCTACGACACCTGTTGTCTTCGGACGTGCTGTTGGACGACCGGACGAGCGGATAACGATCACACAGTTGTCTGCGACCCAAGGCAGCACAGCGGACATGGCGACTTGCATCATCGTCGGTTCAGCCGAGACCCGGGTGATCGAGCGCCCAGGGGGCTCCCCTCTTGTCTACACCCCACGCGGAACGGCGAGACCCACCGCGTGATCGAGCCAGGCAACAGCTTCGGCAACCGTTGCCACGGACGGGCAATCTGTAACAGCCGGCCTCCTGAACAGCAATACCGGGATCCCAAGCTGCCTGGCTGCCGCAATCTTGCTGTAGGTCGCCTCTCCCCCGCTGTTCTTTGCCACTACGGCGTCAATGGAGAACGACTCGAGCACCGCCCGATCCTCACTCTCCGTGAAGGGACCACGCGCAAGAATGTAGTGCGCCTGCGGTACGTCGAGCGGCGGCTCGACGGGATCGACACTGCGGATGAAGTAGTAGTGCTGTGGAGCGGCAGCGAACGGAGTCAATTCCTGTCGCCCGACCGCCAGAAAAACCCGCCGGGAACGCTCACCGAGCGCACGAACTGCAGCCTGCGCATCGGATACGTCGATCCAGACATCGCCGTCCACTGCTGTCCACGGCGGCCTGCGAAGAGACAGGATTGGGGTATGGGTCTGCGAAGCAGCCTGGACGGCATTCGCGGAAATCGTCTCGGCATACGGATGTGTGGCATCGATCAGAAAATCGACGCGCTGGGAGCAAAGATACTCCGCAAGTCCATCAGCGCCCCCGAAGCCACCTCGGCGTACCGGGACGGGTTGAGCGGCGGGCGTCGCCGTTCGGCCGGCAAGCGAAATGGTGGTGGCGAAATCACGGCAGGAGAGCGCGAATCCGAGCTCACGAGCCTCCGTAGTTCCTCCCAGAATCAAGACGTGTGGGCGCATGTCCAGCCCCAACCCTAACACAAACCGGCCTGAAACTATTGGACAAGGGCAAACCCGTTGGTTGTCCATAGTCGGTATCGGCGAAGAGGGTATCGATGGACTCGGCGAGCTCGCCCGCGGCCTGATCGAGTCGGCCGAAATCGTGTTTGGCGGATCGCGCCACCTGGCACTCGCCGCCTCCCTCATTCGCGGTACCGCACGAGTCTGGGCCAGCCCCTTCGATGCGGCGGCGGCCGAGGTCCTGGCGCACCGCGGCCGGTCGGTCTGCGTTCTGGCCTCCGGCGATCCTTTCCAACATGGTGTCGGCAGCGTGTTGGCGCGCCATGTTACGCCGGACGAGACCATTGCGATCCCGGCCGTCTCCGCATTCAGCCTGGCAGCGTCTCGCCTCCTCTGGCCTCTGCCGGAGACAACTCTCCTGTCGTTGTGCGGCCGCTCGCTCGACTTCATCCGCCCGCATCTGCAGCCCGGTGCACGCATCATTGCCCTCACTTCAGGCGCCACCGCGCCCGCGGCGATCGCCGAGCTGTTGTGCGCGGCCGGATTCGGGGACTCACAGATCACGGTACTCGAGGCGCTCGGTGGACCGCGCGAACGAGTCCGCTCGACACGGGCCATCGAATTCAATTTCGATCCCATCGCTGCACTCAACACGGTCGCGATCGAAGTCGTGGCGGACGCAACCGCAAGGATAGTGTCCCGGGCACCCGGCCGTGCCGATGAGTTGTTTGAGCACGATGGGCAGATCACCAAGCGTGAGATCCGCGCGCTGACCTTGTCCGCCCTTGCCCCAAGACGTGGCGAACGTCTCTGGGATGTTGGTGCAGGCTCCGGTTCGGTGGCTATCGAATGGATGCTGGCAGATCCCTCCTTGAGTGCAATTGCCATCGAGCGCCGCAGTGACCGAGCCGCACGCATCAGGCACAACGCCGCCGCTTTCGGTGTTCCTGACCTTCAAGTGCTCGAAGCAGACGCGCCCCAGGCGCTCCAGGGGTTGCAACCACCGGATGCGGTATTCATTGGCGGCGGCACCACCACACCCGGGATGATAGAGACCGCACAAGCCGCGCTTCGCATCCACGGCCGCCTGGTGATCAATGCAGTCACACTGGATACCGAAGCAGTCCTTCTCAGTACTCACGCGCGACACGGCGGCAACTTGTTACGCGTGGAAATCCAACGCGCTGGTCCGATAGGCGGTGAAGCGGCGCGCTCGTTGGGTTGGCGCCCTGCCATGCCGATCACTCAATGGACATGGGTGAAACGCTGATGGTGGCCGGGATCGGTTGTCGTTCGGGCGTCAGCGCCGCAGAGGTCGAGTCGGCGCTCGATGTCGCCTTGGCGCCGATCCTGCGCACCGGACGAACCCTGTCGCTCATCGCGACTCCCGCGGCAAAGGGCCACGAACCCGGAATCATTGCCGCGGCTGCGGCCCGAGGGATTCCACTCGTGTTGATCACACAAAGCGAACTCGAGGCAGCCGACCCGAGAACACTGACACACTCCGAGCACGCCATGACAGCAATGAAGGTTCACTCCGTGGCCGAAGCCGCCGCTCTCGCCGGCGCCGGCCCCACATCGCGGCTCCTCGGTCCGCGAGTTGCAATCGGTCCCGTCACTTGCGCGCTGGCCTGCGCACCGGCGGACACAGAATGACGGTCCATTTCATCGGTGCGGGACCCGGCGCGGCCGACCTCATCACGGTTCGCGGCCGTGACCTGCTCACGCGCTGCCCGGTATGCCTCTTCGCGGGCTCCCTGGTCCCCACGGAGCTTCTCGCGCATTGCCCCGAGAATGCGCGAGTCATTGACACCGCACCCATGACACTCGACCAGATCGAGGCAGAGTTCGTCAGGGCTCATTCCGCCGGCGAGGATGTTGCACGACTACACTCCGGCGACTTGTCGATCTACAGTGCGGTTGCAGAGCAGCTTCGCCGCTTGGAGCGTCGCGGCATCCCCTACACGTTGACACCCGGCGTTCCAGCTTTCTCCGCCGCAGCCGCCCTGCTCGGCCGCGAGCTGACCGTACCGGGTGTTGCTCAGAGCGTGGTGTTGACCCGGATATCCGGCCGCGCTTCAGCGATGCCCGAAGGCGAAAAGCTGGCCAGCTTCGCTGCCACCGGCGCCACGCTGGCAATACATCTTGCAATCCATGCGATCAGGACCGTTGTTGCTGAGCTCCTGCCGTATTACGGCGCGGACTGCCCTGTCGCGTTGGTCATGCGCGCGAGTTGGCCTGACGCGAGAGTGTTGCGTGGCACCCTGAGTGACATCACAGCCACGTTCGCAGAGCAGCCCATGGAGCGCACTGCCCTGATCCTCGTGGGCCGCGCACTGGCAGCGGAAAACTTCATCGAAAGCTCCCTGTACTCCCCCGAATACCACCGCCGCTTCCGCTCGGGTTCAGCATGCGAAGAATCCTGATTATCGGCATGGGCGCCGGCCACCCCGAGCACATCACCATCCAGGCAGTCAATGCGCTGAAACGAGTGGACGTGCTGTTCGTCACCGACAAGGGGCCGGACAAGGAAGATCTCGCCCGCTTGCGTCACGAGATCTGCGCCCGGTACGTCCCGGAGAAGTCATTGCGGACGCTCGTCATCCCGGATCCCGAAAGAGATCGGAACCCGGCCGACTATCACGCGGCCGTCGAGACGTGGCATGAGCAGCGCGCTTGCCTCTATGAAACGCTGTTCGCCGAGGAACTCGGAGAAAACCAGTGCGGCGCCTTCCTCGTCTGGGGCGATCCGTCGCTATATGACAGTACGATCCGTATCGTTGAACAGATCGCCGCGCGCGGTACGGTCGAATTCGAGTACGAGGTGATACCGGGGATCAGCAGCATTCAGGCGCTGACCGCACGCCACCGGATTGCGTTGAACCGTATCGGCGCGCCTGTCCAAATCACCACCGGACGCCGGCTGGCAGCACAGCCGCAGCCTCTATCCACCGACACCGTAGTCCTGCTGGACGGTGACTGTGCGTTCAAGGCCCTGGCCGATGAACAGCTCGAGATCTACTGGGGAGCCTACCTGGGTACACCGGATGAGATTCTGCTGTCCGGCCGGCTTGGCGAGATGTCCGCAACGATCCAACAGACTCGCGCCGCAGCCCGGGAGCGCAAAGGCTGGATCATGGATACCTACCTGCTCAGGAAGCCGACTGCGCCGCGCCGGTGACCCAGCCGGGCAACGCATGCGTTGCCGTCCGCAGGAGCACAGCTTTCACCCGTGCCAACTCGAAGCTCCCAACACTGCTGCGGCGCACCGGCAATGTTGGTCCGCAACACCGGCAAAGCGTGCACTCATCGCGTTGCGGCAGGATTCGTTTGCCGAAGATGTGAAAGGCTTCCGTGTCGCCGGCATGGCCGGCAAGCCACCATTGACGGCCAGTGAGTCGTCAGTTATTGCACGGATCCATCATGCTCAAACGCCTCGAAGAGGACGGCGCAGCAGACTGCGGCGCTGCAAAACCGGTCCCAGCGGAGCGGGCCTGCGAGGGTTTGCCGAAGAAAGTGCTGATAGCGGAAGACAACGTAGTCAGTCAGCAGGCCGCCAAACGCTTCCTGGAGGCGATCGGCTGCGATGTGATGGTCGTCGAAGATGGGGCAGCGGCCGTGAATGCCTGCGCGCGGCAGGAATTCGGACTCGTCCTGATGGACCTGCAAATGCCCAGGATGGACGGCATCCAGGCCACTCACGAGATCCGCAGACAGGAACGTCCCGGACGTCACGTTCCCATTCTCGCACTGACTGCGAAGTCAGCTTCGGATGAGCTTGCCCGGTGCACCGCGGCCGGAATGAACGGGTTGCTGACCAAGCCGCTCGACATCGCGCGCCTGCGGCAGGCACTCGATCGATTCGGCCTCGCCCGTCGGACACTCGAAGAGCCGGGGCCCTCCGCGACGGCAACCGGCGCAACGGCCGGCGAGCCTGTTGACTTGATGACGTTGCACGCCAAGTTCTCCGGTGACACGGTGTTTGTGCGGCGTCTGTGCCAGACATTCGTGACGAGTGCGAGCCAGGGCCTGGAGGAACTCGAGAGTGCCGCGGCTGCCGGCGAACGGACTCGCGTGCGGCTCCTCGCCCATAAGATCAGAGCCGCGGGCAGCACCGTGTATGCTCATCGCCTGGTGGCAATTGCGACCAACATCGAATCGGAGGCGATGACCGCGGCCGCGCCTGCGTTGACGGCTGCCGTGGAGACGCTCAGACGAGCGTTTGACGACGCAACGTTGCATATAGGCTCCCAGCTTCGCTGATTTGCCTTCGCGCGTCTCTCCTACAGCGCTCCGGGCCACAGTCTTACATTCGTGCGCACCCTCCCCCCGTAAGCTCCGCACAGTTGCAAGACATGCAGCGCCAATTACCGGAGGAGATAGCCGTGGGAATCAACAAAGACCAGATCGAAGGGCGTATCAAGGAAGGTGCAGGCAAGGCGCAGGAAGTTGCCGGCCGCGTCACGGGCAGTCACACCCAGGAAGCCAAGGGTGCTATCAAGAAGAATGTCGGCGCCGCCCAGGCCAAGGTCGGCGATTTGACTGAGAAAGTCAAAGGTTCCGTCAGGGACGCCGAGAAGGAAGCGGACCGAGAGGAGCGGGATCACCACTGAGGTTGCGAGATTCGGGTGCGCCCCGTATAGCCGCGGGGCGCCGCGGGCGTCGGAGGCCCTGGTGCGAGCGTCGCGCGCTGCTCCCAGGGACCGACGCCCGCGAGGTCATGCCCTGCCACCGCCTTGGCCGTAGTTCCTCGGCCACGTACACTATGGCGGATGTTGAAATCGTCCCTCTTGTCGGTCGGCTGCCGACTCCTGATCCTGCAATTCGCCTTTGCGACATGCCAAGCTGCCGTCCCCGGCGACGAGCGAGTGCGCGCGGAATTCACGGCCGCGATGCAACGCGTTCGCCTGAGAGTCCCTGAGCAGCCTGATTCACGGGCCCTGCAGGCGTATGTCATTTATGACTACCTGATTGCAGCGAGATTCCGCCGCGATCTCGATCTGAAGCCTGGCGAGGACCTCGACACTGCGATCGACACATTCCTGCAGGCGCATGCGGGCCAACCCGTGTCACGCAACCTGCGCACCGATTGGCTGACCAGCCTGGCGAATCGCCACCGCTGGGACTGGTTCCTGCCGCGCGCTGGGGACGTAACGAGCGCGTCTCTGATTTGCGACCGGCTCCAAGGTCGCCTGGCAATGGATGACAGCAAGGGCCTTGCTGCCGAAGCGCTCGCACGCTGGAGCCTGCCTCAGAAGCAGCCTCCCGAATGCGATCCGGTGTTCAGCTGGCTGCGACAACAAGGTTTGCTGACACCTGCATTGGCCGAAAACCGGACCCGCGCCGCCCTTACCGCCGATAACCCTCGGCTGGCTCGTGAATTCGTGGTCGATGTGCCCGCTGAGAAAGCCGCGCCTCTGCTGCTGTGGGCGCAATTGTTGGACGCATCCAAGACAACGTTGAACACGTTGGCGAGCAACCCGTCAATGTCGGTCGAGCCCGTGGCGCTGGCTGCTGGATTCGATCACCTCGCGCGGGCTGACTCAATCTCCGCATTGGCATTGCTGCCGCAGTTGCTGAGCCGCCCCGAAATGACGCCGGTCATGCAAACACAGCTCCAACGTATCGCCGCACTCGGCGCAGCGTATGGACGCGACTCGGCAGCAGTGGCGGCTTTTGATCAGCTACCTGAGACTTCCGTCGACAACGACGTGCGCGAGTGGCGTGTTCGCGCCGCAATCTGGGCTGGCGACTATGGTAAGGCGCTCGCTTGGATCGAGGGGATGCCCGCCACCCTCTCCTCACAGCCGCGATGGGTCTATTGGCGCGCCCGGGCAGTAGAGGCAACATCTGGAAGTGACGCAGCCGCTCCTATTTATGCGGAGCTCGCGGGCCTGAGGGACTACTACGGGTACTTGGCCGCTGACCGCCTGCACCGCGCCTACACCTTGAATGCAAAAGCGTCTCTTGATGACAGAACGATGCAGAGCGCTCTTACCAAACAGCCGGGTTTGATTCGGGCGCGAGCGCTTTTTGACTGTAGCCTGGACGACGATGCGGGCCTGGAATGGGCCGTGGTGTTCGGCGGCGCGGACAATGCAACCAAACTGCAGGCGGCTCACTTAGCGGCGCGGTGGGGTTGGTACGCTCAATCCATTACAACCTTGGCGCAGGTGGGTGAATTCGACGACGTACGGTTGCGTTACCCCCGACCGTATCCTGCCGCGATCGCGGAGGCCAGCAAGCTGACGCAATTGCCGTCAGATTGGATTCTCGCGGTCATGCGACAGGAGAGTTTGTTTCGGGACGATGCAGTATCTCGTGCTGGAGCACGCGGACTCATGCAGATAATGCCCTCCACGGCGGCAGCGGTAGCCAAACGGTGGCACCTGCCACCACCTCAAAGAGACGGCACGTTTGATCCACCGATGGACGTCCAGCGAGGGGCTGCGCACCTGCGAGACCTGCTCGACAAATACGGTCAGCTCGGGTTGAGTTTGGCGGCCTATAACGCCGGCCCAATACCGGTAGCGCGGTGGCTGCCGACTCGGGCGATGGATGCGGACGTTTGGGTCGAGAATATCCCGTACGGAGAAACGCGCAGTTACGTGCAGAGGATCGTCGAGCACATCGTCGCGTTCGCGTGGGTGCGCGATGCGGAGCCACCAAGGCTGGCCACGCTACTGCCACCCATCACGCCGGCGGCACTTGCCGCGCAGACGGAGCAACCAGCTCCGTAGCGGTAACGCGGGCGCCCACCGCGCCGCCAACACCCCACCGCGTGCTCACGCGCCGCAGCCCACGCCGCGGTCACCTGGCAGCCGCTCGCCTACTCCGCCGCCTTGTCCTTCGCCGCGTCGAACGTAAACTTCTGGCCCCCTACCGAGGCCTCGTACATCGCGCCGCCTTTCACGATCGTGAACACCGCCACGCCCTTGTAGTAAGAGCCGCCGACCGTCTTTGCGTCCCTCTTGCCGCCACTGGCGGTCGCACTGGCGCCGCTAGTTCCCGCGCTGGCGTTGGCCGCCGCCGTGATCGCAACCGCGCTCACACCGGCTGCAAACTCAAAGTTTTCCTGGGTGAATTCATCAAGCGCGCGCTTGTCCTCAAAGAAAATGATCTCGCTGTACGCCTGTCCGCCTGCCTGGAAGCCAACGCTGAGCTGGGTCACCGACGTGTTTCCGATGAACTTGCCCTTCTCGTACACGTGACCCTTGCCATGCGCGGCGCCGACGATCAGGCCACCCTTGCCAATGGTTGGAAACACCGCGTAACCGTAGCAACTGCTAAAAAAAGACGCACTCTCACCCGCATTCTTGAATAGGGCGATTGTGTCGGGGTACTTGTTAGCCGAAGCCACGCTGGTGATTGCCAGCATAGCGACCATTGCCAGGACCGTGCGGATCGATTTCATGCTCTGTCTCCCTGAACCAAGCATGAGAATACCACTAGAGAACGACTTCCAGAAAAGTCCGCTCTTCGCGCAGCACCAGCCGCTTGCTTTGTGCCAGGGCGAAATTCTCGCGGGCCTCGGGATCCAACTTGAGCCGGGTCCGGTACGCCTCGTAGGCCGCCAGGCTCTCGAACGCGATCAGGCCCCAGGCGACGTCGTTCGTGCCTTCGTGGGGCAGGAAATAGCCGATCAGCTGGCCGCCGCAGCGGGGAATGATGTGGCCCCAATTCTCGGCATATTTCCTGAACACGTCATGCTGAGACGGATCGATCTGGTAACGGATGAAGCAAGCGATCTTCACGGATGCGGTCCCCACGGTGGCCCGGATGACTGAAATCGGGGCCCCGGTCGCGGCTCCCAGGAGCAACTCACGACGTGTCCACTCGGCATACTCGGTGCTCATGCGCCCAATTGTGCCGGTGGCCACGCAGGAACGATTCGTCTACCATCAAAGTATGGATGCCGAACAGTCCCCGGAAGAGTCCGCATCGAGGATCGCGGCGGCGATCGGCGAGCCCGCCCGCGCCCGCATGCTCTATTGCCTCCTCGATGGACATGCTCGTACGAGCACGGAACTCGCGCTCGTAGCTGAAGTCTCGCCGTCAACGGCCAGCGTTCATCTCGCGCAGCTGAAAGAGCGAGGCCTGGTGCGAGTATTGGCCCAGGGAAAACATCGCTACTACAGTCTGGAAGGCACTCGCACGGCTGCGGCGCTCGAAGCACTGATGGTAGTCGCGGTTGGGCCTGGAGCTCGCTTCGTACCTAACACACCCCCTCGCCTACGGGCAGCCCGCACCTGTTACGACCATATCGCCGGCCAGATAGCCGTTGCCTTACACGATCGACTCAAACACCTCGACTGGCTGACTGCCGGTTCGGCTGGCAGCGACTCGTACGACGTCACTGCCGACGGAGCGCGTGCCCTGACGGAGCTCGGCATCGACGTTGCAGCAACTCGTGCCCTGCGCCGGCGATTCGCGTACGCGTGTGTCGACTGGAGCGAGCGGCGACCCCACCTCGGCGGCGCTCTGGGCGCCGCGTTTCTCAAACTGGCACTGCAGCGGAAGTGGATTTCACAGGACCTCGACAGCCGCGCCCTGCGGGTGACCCGCAATGGTTGGCGTGACATGGAACACCGCTTCGGACTGCGGTCGGCCCCGGAATGAAACGGGTTCACGAGACTGCAGGAGAGTCGATCAAGACGCGTGGTGTCATTCTCCAGGCCAGCTATCGCGTCGTCACCCAACCGGGCGGCCGGCGAGTCCCCGTGGTGCACCTGTATGGCCGGTTGGAAGATGGCGGCACTTTCCTCGTGCGCGATGATCGGCAACAACCGCATTTCTATATCCGTACCTGCAATGCGCGCAGAGCCCTCGATGCCGGCGCGAACGAACCCCAACCGACCGTAAAGCAAGCGTTCGACGGATCGCCAGTCTCACAGATTGGGGTTCCCATACCCGCGGACGTCCCGGCGATGCGGGATCGCCTGCATTCAATCGGGATCGATACGTTCGAGGCCGATGTACGCTTTCCGATCCGGTACCTGATCCAGCGAGGTATCAAGGGCGCCTGCGAAATCGAGGGCACTCCAGTACCCACCGACGCACGCGTGTCGGTGGCATTCGACAATCCTGTGTTGCGTCCGGCACAGCTGAAAGTCGAGCCGCGGGTGCTGTCCTTCGACATAGAAACCGATCCAAAGGCCGAACGCCTGTTGGCCATCTCTGTGTACGGGACCCACCTCGATGAGGTTCTGATCGTCGACGGCAGTGGCCGCGATATGCCGCCGAAAGCAATCCGGTGCGCCGACGAACGCGCAGCATTGACGGCCTTCTGTGACCGGGTGCGCGAGTTCGATCCTGACGTGATCACAGGCTGGAATACGATCGACTTCGATTTCACGGTCCTGCAGCGGATCGCAAACCGGTTACGACATCCCTTTGCTCTCGGCCGGGACAGCGGCGAGATCCGCATCCGCCGGGCCGAAGGCTACTTCGGCAGCGGACAGGCCACCATCCCGGGCCGGCTGGTCCTCGATGGAATCGACCTGCTCCGCGGCGCGTTCGTGCGGATGGAAGACTACTCCCTGGATGCCGTCGCGCGTGAAGTTCTGGGAGAAGGCAAGGCAATCAAGTCGGACGCCCGCGACAGGCTCGCCGAGATCATCCACAACTATCGCCACGACCTCGCCGCCTTTGCACTCTATGCGCGCACGGATGCCCGCCTGGCGTATGACATCGTGGAAAAGCTCGACCTGATCAGGCTCGCATTCGCCCGCAGCCAGCTGGCCGGAATGACCCCGGATCGGGTCGCGGCCAGCATCGCCTCGTTTGACTTCGTGTATCTGACAGAGTTGGAGCAGCGGAATGTCGTCGCTCCAACCGTGCGCTCGGATGACTCCCGCGTACACGCGGCACAGGCGGGCGGGCACGTGCTCGAGCCCGTGACGGGTCTGCATCGCAACGTCTGGGTATTCGACTTCAAGAGCCTGTATCCCAACATCATCCGCACCTTCAACATCGACCCGCTGTCCTACGTCGAACGGGCCGCACCGGGCGATGACCTGATCGAGACTCCCGGCGGCTCATTCCGGCGCGCACCGGCCATCCTGCCGGGCCTGCTGGATGAGCTTTTCCCACGCCGTGAGGCAGCTCGCCAGGCCGGCGACAAGGTTGCCGCAAACGCCATCAAGATTCTGATGAACTCCTTCTACGGAGTGCTGGGAACGAGCGCCTGCCGCTTCTACAACCCGGCGCTCGCGAACTCGATCACCGGCACCGGCAAGGAAATCCTGCTGTGGTCGAAGCGATGGTTCGAGGACGCCGGCTTCCGGGTACTCTACGGTGACACCGACAGCCTGTTCGTCGGCTCCGGCAACGCGGCGCAGGATGTTACGCAGCAGGGCATGCAGCTCGCAGCCGCGCTCAATGAGCGGCTCGCAGCCTACATCCGCGAGCGCTGGGGTGTGCGCAGCCGCCTCGAGCTCGAGTTCGAGAAAACCTACCTGCGACTGATATTGCCCCAGGCGCGCCACAGCACACGCGGCGCCAGCAAACGCTATGCGGGATTACTACAGACCGGGGACCCGTCTGCTGGACTTCCGGGGCACGTCGAGTTCGTCGGCATGGAGGTCGTCCGCCGCGACTGGACCGCGCTGGCCAAGCAGATACAGCGTGAGCTGTATCAACGGTTGTTCACCGACCAGCCGGTTGAAGTCTACCTGGCCGACATCGTGCGGACGGTCCGCGACGGTGCATTAGACAACCTCCTCGTTTACCGCAAGAACCTGCGCAAGGGCACGGAAGCCTACACGGCCACTACGCCGCCGCATGTGGCCGCGGCCCGCAAGTCCGCACCGGTAGCCGGCGAGTCCATCGGCCGGAAATCGGTCGAATACGTGATGACGACAGCCGGGCCTGAACCGCTCGACAATATCCAACATCCGCTCGACCGCGAGCACTATATCGCCAAGCAGGTCAGACCGGTCGCCGAACCCGTGCTGGCGACACTCGGCCTGGACTTCGATGTCGTGATCGGCGATGGCCGCCAGGTGGAAATGCCGTTCTAGGCGCGCGCCCGGTTGCGCGCCTTTGTTGCGAGACAACAGACATACGGTACCGCGCCAACCCGAATGCCGTGACACTCGTGTTAGCATAGTTCCCATCGCGGTCGCCGCCGTACGTAGGTTGCACAATATGGATTCTGTGCCCACCGTCCTCACTGGCATCTACGACGCGCGACTCGTCGCAGTCTCCATAATCATCGCTGTGTTGGCCTCAGGTGCCGCGCTGGACCTTGCGGGCCGGGTAACCTGGGCCCGCGATGCCGCTCGCTTCTGGTGGCTGACCGGCGGTGCGGTAGCAATGGGCGTCGGCATCTGGTCGATGCATTACATCGGCATGCTCGCCTTTCAACTACCGGTCCCGGTGCAGTACGACTGGCCGACGGTATTGTTATCGCTGCTCGCGGCGGTCGGCGCTTCCTGGGTCGCTTTGTTCGTAGTCAGCCGCGAAACCATGACTATGCCGCAGGCGTTCGTGGGCTCGTTATTCATGGGCGGCGGCATTGCTGCAATGCACTATATCGGCATGGAGGCCATGCGGTTGCCGGCCATGTGCCAATACTCCCCCGAGGGCGTGGAGCTCTCTATCTTTCTTGCGGTCGTGATCGCTTTCGCGGCCCTGCAGATGTCGTATGCCTTTCGTGGGGGTACCGGCTGGAGCTGGAACAAGGCGGGCACGGCAGTCACCATGGGCGCGGCAATTCCAATCATGCACTACGTAGGCATGGCGGCCGTGACCTTCGTGGAGATGCCGGCGCAGAAGCTCGATCTCACGCATGCAGTGGGTATCTCCAACCTGGGAATCATCGGCATTGCCGCGGTGACGCTCATCGTCCTCGGGCTGGTATTTCTCTCCGCAACCGTCGATCGGAAATTCTCGTACCAGTCGATCGCACTAAAGGACAGCGAGCAGCGCTTCCGCCTGATAGTCGAGACCGCGCTCGATGCATTCCTGGAAATCGATCCGGACGGCGTGCTGACGGAGTGGAATGTACGCGCCGAAGAAACATTCGGCTGGCGGCGGTTCGAGGCCATCGGCGAGCGGCTCGGCAGCATGATCGCCCTCGATCGCGAATCCGAGGGTACCCGGCGGCTGCGCGAGATCTTTCGCGCGCCGCAGCCCAACGCCGTGGCGCAGAGACTCGAAGTCTTTGCCCGCCATCGCGATGGGCACGAGTTTCCGGTGGAAATGACCCTGTCGGCGATCTGGGTGGGCACGCACTTCATCTACGCCGCCTTCGTCCATGACGTCACGGCCCGAAAGCTCGCGGAAGCGGAGCGCGAGCAGGCCAAGATCGCGGCCGAAGCCGGCAATCGCGCCAAGACCGCATTTCTCGCCAACATCGGTCACGAGATCCGCACGCCCATGAACGCAGTCATCGGCATGTCGGAGCTGCTGCTCGAGACGCCCCTGGACTCCATGCAGCGCGACTATGCGCAAAACATCAGCGACAACGGCAATGCGCTGCTCGCTCTCATCAATGACATCCTGGATTTTTCCAAGGTGGAGGCCGGCCAGCTCGCGTTGGAGCAGCTCGAAGTGGACCTGCACGATACTTTCGAGGACGTCGCCCGCCTCGCTTCCACTCAGGCGCATGCCAAGGGCCTCGAGGTCACCGTCCAGATCGATCCGCGGCTACCCACACTGGTGAAGGCGGACGCCGGCCGTGTTCGGCAGATTCTATTAAACCTGACCAGCAATGCGGTCAAGTTCACCCGCCAGGGCGAGGTGGCGCTGGAAGTCAAAGTTCTCGAAACAACTTCGCGCGGCACGCATGTCCGTTGCGAGGTGCGCGATACCGGGATAGGTGTCGCCGCGGAGCGCCTGAAGGATCTGTTCACCCCCTTCACGCAACTGGACCCTTCGACTACACGCGGATTGGGCGGCACCGGCCTCGGTCTGTGCATCGTCCGGCGCCTGGCCGAGCTGATGGGCGGCGAAGCCGATGTTGAGAGCACGCGCGGCGTGGGCTCGACGTTCTGGTTCACCGCATGGTTCGGCCCGGTAACGCAGGTTCCCCGTACGTTTCCTTCTCCTCCCGCGCAGCTCAATGGGCAGCGGGTGCTCATGGTGGACGACAATGCGACCAACCGCAAAGTTCTCATGGGACAGCTTCTGCTGAGCGGCGTCGATCCTGTCTCGGCGGGCTCAGCCGGCGAGGCGCTCATGTTGATGCGGCACGCAGCCGCGGTGGGGCGGCCCTTCGATGCGGCGCTGCTCGATCAACAAATGCCCGACTGCGACGGTGCGGAACTCGGCCGCATCATCTTCGCTGACGACACTCTCGATTCCACGCGCCTCATACTTCTGACTTCGTCGGGGCAGCGCGGCGAAGGCCAGACGTTCGCCGACATTGGCTTCGCAGGCTACTTGTTGAAGCCCGTGGCACAGCGCGACCTCACAGACTGTCTCATGTTGGCGCTCGCCGCTGAGGCGGATACATGGCGGGCGCACACCCTCCCCATGATCACTCGCCATGCGTTGCGCGCGCAGCGCCCTGTAAGGCGCGGATGACTGATGCGTCGCGGGCGTATCTGCCCGGAACCCGCGACAGTTGGCAGGACTAACGACCCGACTTCGCCAACTGCCGGTAAGGTTCCCGCCCACAGGTGTAGCAATCCGGCGGTGTCCTTCCCTACGTTGGACTCGACGTACACCGCGCAACAACCTACCATTTGGCGCAAATGCGCTACTCCATCTTCTCTCTTATGCGACAGACCTTGTCGAGTCACCGCGGATGGAAGCCTGCCTGGCGCGATGCTGCACCAAAGCAAGGCTATGACGTCATCATTGTTGGCGGCGGCGGACATGGGCTTGCCACGGCATATTACCTGGCGAAGGTTCACGGCATCACCAACGTAGCCGTACTCGAAAAACGCTGGATCGGCTCGGGCAACGCCGGCCGCAACACGACCGTCATCCGCTCGAACTACCTGCTGGCCGGCAACAATCCCTTCTACGAGTGGTCGATGAAGCTGTGGGAAGGGCTGGAACAGGATCTCAACTACAACGCCATGGTGAGTCAACGCGGAGTGTTGAATCTATATCACTCCGATGCCCAGCGGGATGCCTACGCCCGGCGGGGCAACGCGATGCTCATGCACGCAGTGGACGCCGAGCTCCTCGACACGGAGGGCGTTCGCAAGATGCTGCCGTTCATGGACTTTGAAAATGACCGCCCATCATCGATCGCACTCCCCTGGAGGGCCTGTATCTGAATGCCGGCTGGTGCTACGGGGGTTTCAAGGCGACGCCGGCCTCAGGTTGGTGTTTTGCCCATCTGCTCGCTCGGGACACGCCATACCCGGTGGCCCGCGGCTATCGGCTGGACCGCTTCGCAAGCGGGCAGCTGATCGACGAAAAGGGCCAGGGCGCCCAGCCCAACCTCCACTGAGGCACATTTTTCACTTAGGAGAAGCGCATGCGAATCCGGTGTCCGTTTTGCGGAGAGCGCGATACAAATGAGTTCGCCTACCTGGGCGATGCAGAATTCAAGCGCCCGGATCCGGCTGCTCCGGATGCCGCCGCGCGTTTCTTCGAAGCGGTCTACCTGCGTGACAATCCGGCCGGTCCACACAATGAGCTGTGGTACCACACCTCGGGCTGCCGGAGCTGGCTGCGCGTCACCCGCGACACGCTGACGCACGAGATCCTCGGTGTTCAGTTCAGCAGGGATCCGAGTTGAGTACGGGCCGATCGCACCGGCTCGACACTGGCGGACAGATCGATCGAACCCGGCCCCTGTCGTTCAAATTCGACGGCCGAAGCTATACGGGTTTCGCCGGCGACACACTCGCCTCCGCCCTCCTCGCTGCAGATGTGAGGTTGATCGGCCGTTCGTTCAAATATCATCGCCCGCGCGGAATCCTGACTGCGGGCTCCGAAGAGCCGAACGCGCTGCTCGAACTGCGCCTCGGAGCGCGCCGTGAACCCAACACCCGGGCCACGGTCGCGGAACTGGGCGCCGGATCGCCATCTTCATCACAACCGATGACGGCTGGAAGTTGAAGGGGTCATCGATGCGCGCAAGGAAGTCGAGCCCGCACTGGTCGCTCGATCCAAATCCGTCAATGCGCGCACCTGGTTTGGATCTCAGGTTGTGAATGCGCGTGGCGGGCGAGGGTTGAATCGAATCACCGTTCGTGACGCGGATGGCCGCCTGACTGACTTGCAGGCCGACACACTCGCCGTGTCAGGCGGTTGGAATCCCACGCTCAGTCTCTCCACTCACCTCGGCGACCGGCCCAAGTGGTCGGATGCCATTGCGGCATTCGTGCCGGGGGAGTTACCTCGAGGAATGACAGCAGCAGGCGCTGCTGCCGGCGCATTTTCCCTGTCGGACGCGCTCAGGACCGGCTCCACAGCCGGCGCGGACGCGGCACAGGCGCTGGGCCTGCAACCTGCTGCGCTGGTGAGCTGGCGATCTGATGACGAAGCCACCCGCATGATGCCGTTGTGGTTCGTGGATCCGCATCGATCGGGCGGCCGCGCGAAGGCCTTCATCGATTTTCAGAACGATGTCACTGCCGAGGATGTGGCGCTTGCCCTGCGCGAGGGATTTCGTTCCGTTGAGCTGTTGAAGCGCTACACGACGCTGGGCATGGCGACCGACCAGGGGAAGACTTCCAGCCTGAATGGTCACGCCATCATGGCAGCCCTCACCCAGTCCGCCATTCCGGAACTGGGCACGACCACCTTCCGTCCGCCCTATACGCCGGTCGCGATTGCAGCCTTTGCGGGACCTCACCGCGGCAAGCACTCCAGACCCACTCGCCTGACCGCCGGGCATGCCTGGGCAGTGGAACGTGGTGCTGCCTTCATGGAGGCCGGCGACTGGCTGCGCGCGCAATGGTTTGCCGCCGCGGGCGAAGACAACTGGCTCGAGACGGTCGCGCGCGAAGTGAACGCGGTCCGATCGCGAGTAGGGGTTTGTGATGTATCGACTCTGGGCAAAATCGACATCCAGGGATCGGATGCCGCCACGTTCCTCGATCGCGTTTACATCAACACGTTCTCGACGCTGCCTGTGGGTAAGGCACGCTACGGCCTGATGCTGCGCGAAGACGGTTTCGTCATGGACGACGGTACGACTGCGCGGCTTGCCCCTGACCGGTATGTCATGTCCACTACGACCGCCAATGCCGCCAAAGTGATGCAGCACCTCGAACACGCCCGGCAAGTACTCTGGCCTGATCTCGACGTGCAGCTCGCATCGGTGACCGACCAGTGGTCGCAGTATTCCATTGCCGGCCCTGAGTCGCGCCGGGTGTTGGAGCATCTGCTCAAAGATGCAGTTGACGTGTCCAACGCCGCCTTCCCCTATCTGGCCTGCGGGCAATTCGAGTGGGGCGGCACGACGGCCCGGCTGTTCCGAATCTCGTTCTCGGGCGAGCTGGCATACGAGCTCGCGGTTCCCGCTCGCTATGGTGATGCCGCCATCCGCGCCATCATGACCGCCGGAGAGCCGTTCGGCATCGTTCCGTACGGCCTCGAGAGTCTGGGCATCATGCGGATCGAGAAGGGCCACGTTGCGGGTAACGAGCTCAACGGCACCACCACCGCGGCCGATCTGGGCTTGGGCCGCATGATGGCGGGCCAAAAAGACTTCATCGGCCGGGTGCTGTCGCAGCGGCCCGCACTGATTGACCCGGACCGGGCAGTGCTAGTGGGTGTGAAGCCGATCGATCCGTGGGCGCGGCTTAATGCAGGGGCGCATTTGGTGCGGCTGCGCGCGGAGCCCACCCTCGAGAATGATCAGGGTTACGTCACTTCAGCTGCCTTCTCGCCGACGCTGGGACAATGGATCGGACTTGCCCTCCTCACGCGAGGGCGATCTCGCCTTGGCGAACGGGTGCGAGTGT
>Ga0307511_10001020_pt1 | contig 29735 bp, 16 predicted proteins | sample 13_EM_MG_FD_200266 | JGI IMG/M metagenome (GOLD analysis project Ga0307511, IMG submission 200266) | Populus trichocarpa ectomycorrhiza microbial communities from riparian zone in the Pacific Northwest, United States - 13_EM | ecosystem: Host-associated > Plants > Roots > Unclassified | place... | reverse complement strand
AATTCACCTGTAGGAGTGCTACCACCTGTAGGAGTGGTCTCACCTGTAGGAGTAGTCTCACCTGTAGAAGAAGTCGTATAATTTGGAATAGTTGGAGAAGTTGGAGAATCTTCTCTATTATTACTATTATAGGATTCATTTATAATAGTTGAAAGGTCTATTAAACTTAAATTAAGTTTAGGTACCATTTTACCTCTTCTTTCATTTAATCTAAGGGTGAATTCCTCTTCAGATTCTCTATTAGCTCTTCTACCTCTACCTCTTTCTATAAGAGAAGAGTTTTTTTCTTGATTAGTTGACATATTATATAAATCATCCCCTTCACTGTTACTATTAATAACTGTTTTGGAAGAGGAATCAACATGAAATATAGAATCATCTCCTCCTTCAATGGGTAAGGAATCCTCTTTATGGATAGGAGGAGAATCGTTAAAAAATTGATTTAATAATCTAATAATGTAAGGAGTAGCGGCGTTAATAGCATGATCTGGATAACAGATTAAAACTATGGTAGCAATAAATCCACCAATAAAATAGTATTTAATTGGAATATTTTTCTTATCATTCCGTAGGATTTTCTCCTCCCTAGTAGGATTTACTTCTTCTTCATTAGGTAAACTATTATTATCATCAATAATTTCTTCCATATTATGAAAATAAGATAAGATATACTTGAAAATATTTTTCATTTCATTTTTTTAATTTGTTTTATTAAATTTATAATTTAATTTACTGTTATTGTTACTAATATATAATAGTATACATACGTTCTATTTATCTAAATTAAAAATAGCTACTGCTATTTTCCAAGTTGATGAGTACCCTTAGGAGTCGTATCTCCTTTAGGAGTGATATCACCTTCCTTTATAGTAGGAGATGTTGAATAAGTTGAAGAAGATGAGGAACTTGAAGAAGTTGGAGAATCTGAAAAAGTTGGAGAACCATCCCCCTCATTCAATGAATGAAATCTTTTTGTAATATAACTAAGATCATCTAATTCTAAATCGAGTACAGGTGACACTACACCTCTTCTTTCCTTTAAACTAAGCTTAACTAGCTCTTTTATAGGTTTTGAGTTAGTATTTGAAGAGGAAACGTCTCCTAGTTTAACCATAGGATAATCAATTTCTTTTTTAAGAGAGGAATCATTACAAAATTGATCTACATTTTCTTCATTTAAAGAAGAATTAGGTAAATTATTAGTAACATCAATATCTTCATAAAAACAAGACATTACAAATTTAATAATTTGTTCCATTTTATTTTTATTTATTTTTGTTCATTTTTGTTACATTTAATAATTGTTTATTCCTTTACATTATAATATTAGTGTAAAGGACTCATGGGTTTATCTCCACTGGGAGAATTAATTTTTAATATTATTTTATTTTTTCATTTAAATCAGAAGGAGAAGATGAAGATGATGTTGAAGGAGAAGATGAGGATGATGTTGAAGGAGAATTCAAATCTTTATTCCCCCAGGAATACTGATCTAAAACGCTAGTATTAATAGGATGTGGCTGATTTTCTTTTATAGTAGAAGAACTAGAGTTTGAAGAATCAGATGATTTATCAGAATCATTTTCCCATTCCTTATCACTATTTATAAAAGGATTATCTTCATGTATAGTAGAAACAGTTCTACCAATGAAACCAGAAAAATAATCTCTAATAACACTTCTTGAAGAAGTTGTGGATGAAGGACCTGAGCTATTTCTTGAACTTAGATTATCAATGTTCACACTGATATCTCTTTGTTTTCCTTTTGAATCAAATGGAGCTTTTTTTTTAATTGGAGAATCTAAATCATCATCCAATGTAGATGAACCACCTTTTGGATCAGGAGTAGAATTAGAGCCATCTCCAAATAATGAAGAAATGAATGCAGAAACACCTGATATAATGGGATAAATAGTATAATCAGGGTATTTAAAACAGATGACGATTGTAATAGCAGCCGTAATAATATAGTAAGGAATATATGAATCTCCTCCCCATGGATAGGGATAACTAGGTAAATAATCTTTTAAAGGTAATTTATGAGAACCTTCAATATTAGTATTGTTCTTAATTTCAGAATTATTAGGATTATCATTGATTTCTTCATTGTTTTTATCAAATAAATTAATTAATTTAGTAAAAATTCCTTTTAATTGATTTTTAATTTTATAAAATAATTCTTTAAAAGATAAATTAAATAAGTTAACTTCAATAAATGTTTTATAAGCATCATAATTAAAGTCTGTAAATACAACTAAAGTAAAGATTGCTAATAAGATATTAATTAAAGCTAAGAACTTGAAGAATGCTTTGAAAATTTTATAAAATCTAAAAGCTTTAAAATATTCTAATATGAACCTAAAATATGAATAATACTTCATTACTATTTTTATATAATTGAAAGTATTTATATTCTTAATTATTAAATTAAAGAATAGGTTATTAAATGTTTTAATATTTTTTAATGTAAATAAGGTAAGTTTGTTCATTTTATTTTGTATGTTATTTTGTTTATTAATTTTATTAATTTATTTTACTGTTATTGTTACTAATATAGAATAATAGTATGATAACCTCATGTTATTTTTCTCGCGGCTAAAAGAACCCCAATGAATTAAGGGAGTTCCGCTAGTAATTAATATCATAAATATAATATAGTTCCGCTAGTAATTAATATAAAAGAAATAAAAAATCTAAGCTTTTTAAAATTTTGTTCGCTTGTAAATAGGGAAGATAAGTTTTTTTCTTGCCCTTGGTGATAAGCTAGAGTTCTTACATTTTCTTTATAAAGTTTTATTCAATGAATAATTGGAATTAAATCTTCACTTATAAAAATATATTCTAGATTTTGAAAACCAGTTAGAATAAATATAGTATAAATAGCTGTTAACAAATTTACAATGGCTATAGTTTTAATAAAATATTTAAAAATAAAAAAATGTTTAAAGTTCTTTAGGTAATTAAATATAGTTCTAAATTGATTTATATATTTATTAAGAATAAGAAAATAGTCAAAGGATTTTAATTGTTTAATTAATAAAGTTAAAATTAAATTTATAAAATTTTTTATTATTTCTAAAAATTTCAAAGTTAGTAATTTAATCATTTTATTGAATACACTTTTTATATCTTTTATTTTGTTTTTTATTATGAAGATTAAAGTCAACATGAGGTTTTATTATTTATTTAGTCATTTGTTAGTAAGGAGTATAGACTTTGGAGTACTACCCTCCTTTACTTTATAAAAAGAGGACTCCCTTCCTTCCCTTCCATTCCCTCTCGCTACGCGGTCCTATGGATAAAGGAGGAGAAGAACCTATGGCTCTTATTTATAAATAAAGGAGGAGATAAGTTTGATTTATAATTAATATTTTGTGTGTTTATTTATTCCACAATAGGATCCATAGGATGGAGTAAGCGCTTGTTTCATTTAATAAATGTTTATTCCTTTTTCATCAGCTCATCCGCCCTATCTTTTAGTTTATAGGCTGAGGGAATTTTTCCCTTGATTAGAAATACAAAAGTAAAAAATCCACTATAGTGGGAAGGACCTATTTACAAAGGATTATCTCCATTTTGTTTCCTTCGTAGAGCCACCCTATCCATAGATAGGTGAAGAGCCTCCCTAATTTTAAGGAGGAAAAAAAGAGCCCTCCTTAATAAAGGATGATCCTGTTATTCAGATAGGTAGAGGGGGTGAGACTATAAACTATATTATTATTATTATGGACTATTAAAATTATAAGAATGAAATAGTAATTATCGAATACTACTTATCCATAGGACCGCGTAGCGAGAGGAGCGGAAAATTTAGTGTAATTCAATAGCATCTCTTAAGTAAGAACAAACTAATAAAGTAAAAACAAAAGCTTGTATTAAAGAAACAGCTATTTCTAACCCAACTAAAGCTAAAAATATAGCAAAAGGTATTAATGTAAGAATAGCAATAAATAAACTACCTGAAAATAATTTAAATAAATAAGTAGATAGTATTTTTAATAAAGTATGACCTGCTGTAAGATTTGCAAAAAGTCTAACTCCTAAAGAAACAGCTCTCGCTAAGTAAGAAACTAATTCAATTAATACTAATAAGGGAACTAAATTTAAAGGTGTACCCGCTGGTATAAAGAAAGCAAAGAATTTTAATTTATGTATAGATAAAGCTAAAATTGTAACACCAATAAAGATTGTAAAACTTAATCCTAATGATACGACCCCACTTGCTGTTATTGCAAATGAATATGGAACATTTGAAATTAAATTACCTATTAATATAAAGAAAAATAGTGAATAAATGAAAGGAAAATATCTTTCACTTTGTGATCCTATTTGTTCTCTTACCATAGTATTTAAACTTTGATACGATGATTCTAAAGATATTGACCATTTATTTGGTATTAATCTGCTATCATTATTACCATATATATGTAAACCTAAGATGATAAATAATACAAAACTGGCATATAAACCTAAATTAGTTAAATTTAAATGTAAATTACCTAAAATTGGAGCATTTACTCCTATTAAGTTAACTACTTCAAATTGACTTAAAGGTGATTGAATAAATAAATTTGTCATAAGTAAATAAATAATAATTTTAGGACTGATAATATAAGTTCTTTAATTACTTAAAGAATTTATATTTCTTTATACTTTTTTTTTTTAATAATAATAGTAGTAACAATACTTTTACTATATTACTACTCCGTCCTCTTTTATTTATAAGGAGGGAGTCCTCCTTTATCCATAGGAGCCATAGGTAGTCCCTACTCTCCTACGGAGGGAATGGAAGGAGGGAACCATTTCTAAATTATTAACAGCAATTAATTTATTACTTTTAATAAATGTAACAATATCCATATTTATTTCTTTATATTTCTTAAAATTTTTATTAAGATGAAACACAAAGGTATAAAAATTAGCCAACAAATTTTGTTAAAATAAATTATTATTAATTTTACCTCCCTACCTATGGATAAAGGAGTACGCGATAGTTATTTTAAATTAAAGAAAACATTTTAATACTGTATGTTTTAAACATATTTCTTAAATAATTGTATTACCGCTCCTCCCTCTCCTCTCCTATGGGTACTATCCTCCTCCCCCGTAGGGACTCAGTCACAAAGTGACTGAGTCCTCCTTTATCCATAGGTAGGGAGGGAATGGAGGAGGGGAGAGGATAGAGGAAAAGAAGCAAAGTGTTTAATTAAAAAATAGGGGGGTTAATTAAAATTAAGATTGTATAGGTAAAGTTTTAAATGCGTGGAATGGTATAGGACTTTCTAATGCCCATTCTAAAGTATTTACAGTTTTATTATTATTATAAACTACTTCACTTGAGAAATAAGGTATACTTTCCCAAGGGTTATTAGAGCTTACTTTACTATTTGCAAATATATCATAAATAATATAACCAAATAAAATTGTAGCTACCACTGAAATTAATGATCCAAAACTAGATACTGCATTCCAACCACTGAAAGCATCAGGGTAATCTGGTATTCTTCTTGGCATACCAGCCATTCCTAAGAAGTGTTGAGGGAAGAATGTTAAATTAACCCCAATAAATAAAGTCCAGAAATGTATTTTACCTAAGAAATCATTAATATTTCTACCTACAATTTTAGGTGTCCAATAATAGAATCCTGCAAATAATGCAAATACTGCACCCATAGATGAAACATAATGGAAGTGAGCTACTACATAGTAAGTATCGTGGAATGCTACATCTAATGAAGCATTTGATAATACAACTCCAGTTAATCCACCTATAGTGAATAAAGCTAAGAAACCTAAAACAAACAATAATGGAGTATTATATTTTAAACTACCACCATATAAAGTCGCTAACCAACTGAAAATTTTAATACCTGTAGGTACAGCAATAACCATTGTCGCGGCTGTGAAATAAGCTCTAGTATCCACATCTAAACCAACTGAAAACATATGGTGACTCCAAACTAAGAATCCTAAGATTCCAATAGAGAACATGGCATAAACCATTCCAATGTATCCAAAGATTGGTTTACCTGAGAAAGTTGACACTATGTGACTTACTATACCAAATCCAGGTATAATTAAAATATAAACCTCTGGGTGACCGAAGAACCAGAATAAGTGTTGATATAAAATAGGATCACCACCTCCAGCTGGATCATAAAAACTAGTATTAAAATTTCTATCTGTAAGAAGCATAGTGATAGCACCAGCTAAAACAGGTAAAGATAATAATAGTAAAATAGCTGTAATAAATATAGCCCAAACAAATAAAGGTAATTTATGTAATGACATTCCATTTGTTCTCATATTTAATGTTGTACTTATGAAGTTAATTGCTCCTAATAATGAAGATATACCAGCTAAGTGTAAACTAAATATAGCTAAATCAACTGAACCACCTGAGTGAGATTGAATTGAAGATAAAGGAGGATAAACAGTCCAACCGGTACCAGCACCATTTTCAACTAATGAACTCATTAATAATAATAATAATGCTGGAGGTAACAACCAAAATGAGATATTATTTAATCTAGGAAATGCCATATCTGGACTACCACAGTGTATAGGTAAAAAATAGTTCATGTTTTCAAAATCTTTCAAGATTGATTGGACTATATCTTCAGGTTTAAAACCGCGCTACGTGTAGTCTCTGAGGATCCTACAATAATAAATTTATTGACGCTTTTATGATATAATTAAATAATTATACATCTATCCCTTACTTAAATTAAGTAGCCTCTCACTCACAAAGTGAGTCCCATAGGGAGAGTAGTTTCCCCAAAATGGAGACGAAATTATAGGCTAATACTTTCCTATGGAGTAACAGATGTTGTCATAAATATAGCGTGTTTTTACTATTACTTTGGTTTCCTGCGGATTATCCATTAGCTAATTAGCTTATTACTCTTAATTTTTAAGACTTTTGTACGCTTGTTTTATAAAGTTTTCAAAAAGTTCTATAAAAGTATTTTAGGAACTTCCCGCATATAGTAGCGTAATAAGATTGACTTCACAGTCAACCACGGCAACTTTTTATTTTCTCTTTTTCTTTTTCTTTTTTTTTTCATATTTATGTCTACTCCCCTAAATTTTTAAATGATCCCAATTATAGCTTGTACGTGTACTATTAAAATCAGTTCTAATTTTAATTGCTTTATCCAAATAAGAAGTTGTTACAGGATTAGAATTTTGTAATTCTAAAATATGAGCTCAATCTTTAAAATCTAAATATTTAGAAGAAAGAAGAGGGTATTTTGAAAAATAATCTAAAATTTTTAAGTTACTAATTTTATTATGACTAATAACCGTAAAACTGTGAAAATTTTTATCTTTAACTGATCTAGACCTACTATGAACAGTTACACCTAAAAACATACCTATTTTAGACATTAAAGGAAAAAAACTTGCTTTATTCCCAAATGAATCAGTAATATGATAATTTTGTTTAATTTCAAGTCGATAGAATAATTGAACTCTAGTAGAATTCTTATCAGATCTTTTATGTATATTAATAGAAAAATTAGCATCTGCATCAGAAAATCCTGATAACCAACTATTACTTTCAATAGGTGACTTATCTATAGGTTTAGTTAACAAAGGATGTATTTGTTTTAAAATATTTAAAGTAGAAGGTAGTCCTTTCGTACTATTAGTATTTTTTTCTATATATCGATTTAACCATTCTATTGCCCTATTTTTTGCTTCACATTTAGGTGTACGCATATACTCATTTATAATAGAAAGAATAGTAAAAATACTAACTATATCCTGAATTTGCCACAACACATAACCTCTTTCTGGTTTAATCCAAATTTCACCGCAATTAGTGTAATTTTTTAAAAAAGTCGCTAAAGGAAGATCTGATTTTTTAAATACAACTATAATTTTAGGATTGTAATTTTTTTTAGTGGATTTATTGTTATCATTTTTAATAGCAAATGTTCCATCACCTTCTATTAAACCGGCTAAATATGGTCCAATAATACGACTCCTTGTCTCACAAAGTGATTCCTCCTTTAGCCCATATGGAATGGAGGGTCCTTCGGAGGAAAGGAGTAGACTATTTGCAAGAAAAATATATTGAGAAAAGTAAAAATATATTTTACCGAATCCACCAACTAATCCTGGCATAACCATAAAGAAAATCATTATAAAAGCGTGTGCTGATATTATTACATTAAATAATTGATGATCTCCTTGTAAATATTGAACACCAGGACTTGATAATTCTAATCTAATTAAAACTGAAAATGCTGTACCTATCATACCTGCAAAGACAGAAAAAATTAAATAAAGAGTACCTATTTCTTTAGCATTTGTTGAATTTAGCCAATTCATTTTTAACTAAAAAAAAAACAAAAAATTTGTTTAATTTATTTTTAATCTAATTTATTTTAATTTACCCTCCCTATCCTCCTATGGATCCCTTAGAGGAGGAGGAGTATGGTGGATAGGAAGCGTATTCCACCCTCCTTTTCTCTCTCCCATGGGTCGTAGGACCACCATTCCATCCCTACCTATGGATAAAGGAGGACTATGGTGGATATGATTTCTGCTAAGTGCCAATTATTAATTTATAATAAGTATATACTCAGTACTAAGTACTATAATAAACGTATTTTACTTATTACCTTTTATCTTTTCCTAACAAGGACTTAGATTTAACCGCTTTAAGGTAGACAAAATAATTAGAAATTTAAATACTTAAATTTTTAAAATCTAAGGTCAACCTTCTATTAAAAAAAAAGTTTATATAAATTATTCATATTTTAATATTATTTCTTCCCTCTCGCTACGCGGTCAAATGGACTCCCTCCTCTTTTATCCATAGGACCGCGTAGCGAGAGGGAGGGAATGGATGGACACCTATTCACTATAGGGTGTCCTTTTCTTTTTTTTTTAAGTCAATCTAATATAGGAGAATTACTAGATTTACTGTTTTGTTTAGTTATATTTTTATCTGTTTACCTCCTCTCCCCTAGCAAGGCAAGTAAGGACTCACTTTGTGAGTGAGGATAGGGGGTATTTAATAGAGGCCAGAGCTAATGGGAGAAAAATATTAATTTTAAAGGAATAGCCTTTACTATTTTATTTATATAAATATTTGTATCATACTTTTAATTAATTCAATAAATGTGTAAGTTAAAAAAGATATAACAGTAAGCAGCAATTATTAATACAATATTAATTTTTATATAAATTATCGCGTACGCGAGCGTAGCGGTAAAATAAAAAATTTTTAGCGCGTACTTCACCCTATGGTTAAGGGAGAAAATAATAAAATTTTGAGCAGTAAAGGAATCGAACCTTTTACGGTTTTAACCAATTCTTTTACAGAGAACCACCATTACCATTCGGATCACCTGCCCCTAATATAAACTAAAAATTTAATATAAATAAGTATACATTCGATACTTTTATTTAATTTACACTTTATTTTTTTTTTTATAATGTTAAAATATTAAGCTATTACTCACTATCCCCCTCCATCCTTAGGAACCTCCCTCTCGCTACGCGGTCCATAGTCCTCCTTTATCCATAGGACCGCGTAGCGAGAGGGAGGGAAGACCCTCCTCCTTTATTTTATAAAAAAACTACTTTCCTCCGTAGGGACTCACTTTGTGAGTGAGGATAAATTAATAAATTATTACGAGTAAAGAGACTTGAACTCTTACGAGATACTCACGAGCTCCTAAAACTCACCTGTCTATCCAATTCCAGCATACTCGTTATCTTACCTATCTTACCTTATGAGATTTATTTTTTTTTAGCGTATAACTACTTACTATCACATTCCTTTGTAAGAGTGGAGAAGTAGAACATGTAGCCTCTCCTCCCTACCTATGGATAAAGGAGTGCCTCCCTATGGAAAGGTAAATAAGAAAAAATATTAGATAAACAATTATTAACATTAAGTTTTTTTATAAATTAGTACTACTAAACTAAATATTTTACAATACGTACATTTGTAGCCTATCTATTCTTGATCTAAGAATTAATTACCGCTTTAAATTTAAAAAGCGTATTAGTATCTAGAGGTTAGATTCTTGCTTTATAGACATTCAGCACTTATCTAAAATGTTTGTGGCTACCCAACTATGCGTTCATATCTTGTAGCCCTCACAAAGTGAGCTATTTAATCTTTTCCTTGGGAGAAAAATGTTAAAAGGGGCTTTTAGCTTTTTATTTACTTTTGTATTCAAGTAAATAAGATTACCTTAACAATCATTACAAACAATTGGTACACTAGAGAAACACAGCCTATTGGTCCTTTCGTACTGGAAGGTCTGCCTCTTTTTACTAATTGTCCCTCCAGAAGATAGGGACCATACTGACTCACGTCGTATTAAACCCAACTCACGTACCCTTTTAATCGGCGAACAGCCGAACCCTTCCAAGCTTCTTCCCCCGGAGGATAGGATGAGTCGACATCGCATTATATTTTATTTACCGCTACGCGATTAAATAAAATTCTTAATTTTTCAATTAAGTTTAGACTATATCTTTATCCAGTGTAAGAATACAATTTACAAAGCTTCTGGATATTGGCGTGTAGTCGTTGAGGGGTTATTAAATTCTACAGTTGCTTACACTTAAAATAAATAACTTCCCTGCTGATTGTCCAATCTTTCAAATTTTCACTGTTATTTTCGCGTAGCGAGCGTACGCGGTAACTAGTATTAAAAGCTATAAGGAGGTTCCAGCATATAGCCTACTTCTAAATTAATATTTCTATTAAGATCCCCCGATGTCAAATATATCCAAAATATCAGTTCCATCATTTTACCGCGTAGCGACAATATTAGATGAATCTTGTTTAATAATGCTTTTTATTTCGCTTTTTATTTCGCTTTCACTTTCATAAGCATAAGCATTTAAAACTGAAACATTATCTGTTATATGTAATTTATATAACATTGATTCATGTGTATGTTCTAATAAAGATGGTTTTACATTTTACCGCGTAGCAACAAAACTACCTTTAGTTATATAAATTCTTTCAATTAAAGCATCATTTTACCGCGTAGCGATACCTTTTTTTAAATGAACATTAATATCTATAAAGAATTATATAAATAAATTAGACTATTAAATGTAACTTAATTTATTTCCATTATTATTAAATAATGAAATTATAGAATTAAGATTGATTTTTTATAGGAATATATTTTGTAACTAAAGGTGCCAAACAGCCGAGACAATGTGTACTCTCGTCGGCTATCAGCCTGTTATCCCTAGCGTAACTTTTATTAATTGATCCCCGTCTATCCCATACTATAGCGAGGGGTCACTATGCCCTACTTACGTATCTGTTCGACTTTTGAGTCTTTCAGTTAAGTATGCTTATCGCCATTGAGCCCTGCGCAACCCTTCACTGGTTGATTGATCTCCATTCAATTTCTAGCTATACCTTATAAATTTTTATATTGTAAATCAAAAGATTATAAATATTAGACCTTATTTTTACTTATGTTAATAATCAAAATTAAGTTTACTATTCTGTCTTAAATTTTATTACTTTTCCTCCATAGGAGCCTCCTCCACCATAAGGTGGATAAAGAGGTAGAAATATAATAAAATTTTATATTATAAATTGAAATATTTGGATGTACTTTGCTACTCTATTAAAGACGACCGCCCCAGTCAAACTGCCAATTAGTCAACTCTCCCTTTATTTATAATATTTAAGGTGAACACGAACCCAACCTTGTATTTAAGGTTTCCACAACATTTATTCTAAAAAATTAGACAAATTAAGCCTATCGGCATACCTATTCACTATTATATAAGATTGTTCTAGATTCATATGATAACTAACTACAGTAAAGCTGCATAGGGTCTTCCCGTCCCCCTGGAGGCAACGCGCATCTGCACGCGTAATTCAATTTCACTGAGCAAGTTGTAGAGACAGTGAGACCATCGTTACATTATTGATACCGGACCACATTTAATGGCCAACTGATTTTGCTACCTTAGGATCCTCATAGTTAAGACCGCTATTAACCAGACTTTCAATCAGTCACAAGATTATAAATAATCCATAACTTCTTTTATATTAATGGCATCGGGCAAATTTCACACAGTATACTACCATACTAATGATTGCACTGTGTTGTGTTTTTAGTAAACAGTCGGGGCCTCCGATTCTGTGCCACCAAAAAAATAATAAATAAATAGTATTTTTATAATTAATTATTATTATTTCTCATAATAAATTAAAATTTTGTTTAACTATTTTATCGCGTACGCGAGCGTAGCGGTAAATAATATTTTTTTGGTACCTCTTGTCGTCAAACTTATGAGGTGAACTTGCCGAGTTCCTTAACAACTTTTAGCTCTACGCCTTAGTATACTCTACTAACGAACCTGTGTCGGTTTAAGGTACGGTAGAATAAAATTCTTTAAATTTGTTATGTTGCTTACAAATACAAAGCAAGGAAACAAATATCCCTAAGGATAAAATTAAAGAAAATCAAAATATTATTTTCCTGGTCCATTTTTTAAATATTGGACTTTCTATTTATTACTCATCAGTTATAGCTTTGGCTATACTCCTTAGAGGCCGCATTAAAACAAAACGGTTTAACCTTTCTCATTTGTAACCCTTTCGTATTCGGCGAATTCCATTATAGGAATTTTTTACGTTACTCATGTCAGCATTCTCTCTTCAGTCATCTAATAAATAATGAAACACTATTTACTTATCAATTTAACTGAATGTTCTACTACCTAGATTACATTTAACTAATTTTTTAATTAAATATAAACAACACGATATCGGTTGATTGTTTAAGACCCGTTAAATTTTCGGTGCTACTATCATTTATTAATTTTTGAGTTAAAAAATTAAAGTTACTGCTGATGCGTTGTTACGTACGTTCATTATAAGTAGCGACTGCCAGGCTCACTTCACAGCTGTATATGATATTGCTACATCCTTAATTTCACTTAACAATCATTTGGGACCTTGATCAGTGTTCTCGGCTGTTTCCGTCTTGACTGCCCAACTTATCATGAGCAGTCTGAATATCTATCATCAATTTATGTAATTCCGAGATTCGCTTCCAAAGGTAAGATTTTCGAGGTCCCCGCAACCTAAACGTATTAATTTAAATTTTTGCGCGTTAGCGCTAAATTTAAATTAAACTTGTTGGGAATTGCCTTGCTGTACCTTCATAAATCTTATAGATAGACATCATACTTAAATATGTTTCGGTAGAAAACCAGCTAGCACCAGGTCAGATTGGCATTTCACCGCTTACCAAAACTCTTCGGAGAATTATGCAACATTCACCCGTTCGATCCATTATAATCTGGTCTTGGTAAGATCACCTGGCTTCGGGTCTAATAGAAGTAACTAACCCATCACTAAATAAAAACAATTTCCTATGCTTAGAAAGTTTAATTTGTAACAAATTAATAAACTTTTTATATCAAAGTTTATATTTTTATTTATATTGTTCAGTCGCTTTCGCTAAGGTTTTAACCTTGCTACTCCTATTAACTTGCTGACCCATTATGCAAAAGGTACGCCGTCATTCTATTTAAAATAGAATTCCGACTGCTTATAGAGTTACTAATTCACGTTCTATTTCACCTATTCATTTACCAAATTTTTATTTTATCGCTACGCGGTAAAATAAATAATAGTACCGCGTACTTTAAAAATAAATAAAATTCAGTAATTGAAGTATAAAGTATACTACTTGCTTTTCAAATTTTTCCTTTACAGTACTTTTCGCTATTGCTAAATTTATAATACTTAGCTTTAGAGGATGGTTCCCCTTTATTCCGACAAGTTAACTCTCATCGTACTTATTCAGCCCTAGGGAGAATTTAATAAAAACAACAATTTCATTTAATTAACTTATTTAAAAATAATAAAAAGTAAAGTATATTAAATTAAAAATAAATTTCCTATTTTTATATTTAACTTTGTTACTAAATATTTTATATCCTTTTCCCTTGTGGGAGAAAACCTTAGAAAATAATATTATATGCTACTCCTAATTGAGGTTGGAGAGAAAAATAAAATTTTATCTAAAAATTTAAGAAATAAAACTTTAGCTTTACTTAATTTTTACACCTAAAGAAGAAAATAAATGAAATTGGGAATCTTCCGCTCTTAAAAAAAAGAGTAAGATTAATCTCTATAAAAACTAACTCACCCGCCTTAGGCTTTCCTTTGCTTACCTCCTCACTCCTCAATAATGAGAAGTAGGCAAAAGCAAAGTCAATAAGGAAGTGTAGTAAGAGTTTAAAGAAAAATGGAAGATAAACTACAATTAATACAATTGAAAATTAATATAGGAAATTTATAAAATTGAAATAATTTCTATTGTACAATAAATAGATTTTTATTAAATAACTTACCCTTGGCTAACAAATTATTTTATTAACTTTACAGGACTCGAATACCTTCTCTAGTACAAAATAACATATTTACCCCTATCCATATGGAGGAAAATCCTCCCTTCCCTATGAGCCATAGGGAGAAAGGAGGAGGGAGTATTTTATTATTTTGTTTGTTATCGGTTTATTAGGATTTCAAGTTAATAAAACAATTAAAGCTAATCCGATTTCACTCGCCATTACTCTCGGAGTCTCGGTTGATTTCCTTTCCTTTCCTTAATAAAATGTTTTACTTCAGGAAGTATTTTTAAATAAGGTTTACCTTAGGATTGCTTAAAAGACTTGTGGCTCACTATTATAAAATTACCGCTATCCTCCCTATGGATCCCTCACTTTCCTTTAGGGGAGAGAAGGGAAGAAGGAACGCGAAAAAATTTTATTTATAATAAACCCGTAATAATTACGCTTTACATATTGTTTTGGAAAATAGAATTTATAGCTCTTAAACTTATTCTTATTCCATTTTCTTACTAAAATAATAAGCATTTGGTATTTACCTCCTTTGTTATAAATTTGCTTTATTGTTCCTTAATAACCCCTTTAAATTACTTTCTATTATCATTTTTTTAATAATTTTTTAATGTTATTACTAAATCGTCATCGATACTTTTATATTTGTTTAAATTTTTATTTACCCCCTCCCTATCCTCACAAAGTGAGGGGAGATAAATAATTTCTCCTATGGGTCCTATGAATAGAAAAAATAAAAATTTTTTTTTACTTTATAAAATAGACCCAAAGGGAAGGGATCCTCCCTATGTAAAGGTAGGGATGAGAGGAGAATATGGAGTGGAAGACAGTAATTTATTAAGATTAAATAATGGTTTAAATTAAACTATTTAATTTGTTATTGCAGTTTATTAATTTTCTCTCCCTCCTCTCCTACTTTTGCCTTTTCTTTAAAGACAAAAGCAAAGGTGGACAAAGTAAGTCCTCTCCCATTCCCTATGGACTAAGGGATAGGGAGGGAATGGAGGAGTACGCGGTAAATAAAGTATCCTATTAAATTTATATATTAACAACTATATTTGTACTCATGCAACTATTTAAAAATAATAGTGGGGGGTAAATAAAAAAAATATCTCTTGCTTAGTTTTTATTATTAAATTTTATCCTTTCCTTTGTTTCCATTAGCCCCTATTATTACCATATGGTGGAGGAGTATCTTTATCCATAGGACCCAAAGCTAGGGAGGAGGAGTCCTCTTCTATTAAACTCACTTTGTCCACCTTTGCTTTTGTCTTTAAAGAAAAGGCAAAAGTAGGAGAGGAGGCTCTTATTTATAAATAAAGGAGAATAATACTAAAATATATTAATAAATAAAGAAGAAATAACAATTAAAATAAATAATCTAAATTCTTCGAAGAAATACACAAAAAATAAGTTTGTAAGATTAGCATCTGTTTCTAAAGAATAGAAAAATACTGGTTGTAAAACTAAAAAAATTAAATAAATTAAAGCTAAAGTAATATATAGGGCATAAGTAGTAATAACACCTGTATCTAATTTAGCTAAATTATTACTTACATTAACTAAATATTTAGATAAACCATAAGGTCCTAATAATTCTATAACTCCTCTATCTAACTCTTTACTAATACTATATCCTAATTTTAATCCATTACTTATAAAGAATTGGTTATATAAAACATCAAAATAATATTTACCATTAAAGAATTTATAAATATTTCTAAGAAAAGGAATAGAATTAGTTAAATTTATAAGTGAGTTAGGGAATAAATGATACAATAAAATAGCAGTTAACATACCTAATAAACTAAATATAGCAGGTAATAATTTTAATAAAGGATTAATTGAAAATTCAGCTTCAACTAAAGAAATAGAATTAGGGTGAATAAAAATAGCATTTTTAAAGAAATCCGAACCTATACCGACAAATAAATCAGAGAAAATATAACCAAAAAAGATACTAAATAAAGATAAAATAATTAAAGGTAATACAACTGCTAATTTAGATTCATGTGAATATTTATAAGATTCTTTTGGAGCATTAGGGTAAGTTAAGAAAACTAGACTTATTAATCTAAAACTATAAAATGCTGTAATTCCTGCTGTTACACTTCCTAAAATATAAGCATATGTACCACTAAAACTATATTGACTGAAAGCTAATTCTAAAATTAAATCTTTAGAGTAGAATCCAGTTAAATAAGGAGTAGCTAATAAACTTAAAGAACCTACTAACATAACAGTATAAGTTAAAGGTAAAAATTTTATTAAACCACCCATTTTTCTTACATCTTGTTGATCTTGGAAAGAATGAATAACGGCACCAGCACCTAAAAATAATAAAGCTTTGAAAAAAGCATGATTTACAGTGTGCATTAAAGCCACATTATATTGACTTAATCCTATAGCCATCATCATATATCCTAATTGAGATATTGTACTAAAAGCTATTATTCTTTTTAAATCATTTTGTAATAAACCACAAGTTGCAGCAAAAAATGCTGTGGTTGAACCTATTATTGTTATTATTAATAATACACTACTACTATACTCTAATAAAGGACTAATTCTTATTAATAAATAGATTCCTGCTGTTACTAGCGTTGCGGCATGTAATAATGCACTTACCGGTGTTGGAGCTTCCATACTACCTGGTAACCAAGAATGTAGAGGAATGTTAGCACTTTTAGCTAAAGCACCACCTAATAAAAATAAAGCAATTATTGAAATAGCATTATTTGAAATATATGGAACTAAAGAGAATACTTCTGAATAATTTAAAGAAGCAAATGTTTGGAATATAGCGAAAAATCCAATACTCATTAACATATCTCCTCCTCTATTCATTGTAAAAGCTAATATTGCTGCTTTATTTGATTGGATTCTAGTAAAATAATAATTAATTAATAAATAAGATACTACTCCTATTGCTTCCCAACCTACAAACATAACAAAAAAGTTACCACCACAAATTAAAACTAACATTCCAGCAGTGAAAGCAGATAAATAAGAAAAGAATCTTTGAATATGAGGGTCTGAAGATAAGTAATCTATACTATAGATATGTATTAAAGTTGAACAATATAATACAGCTAGACCTAATGATACTGTTAATTGATCAAAATAAAAACACCAAGATATACTTAATAAATCTATATCTAACCAACTTAATAAATCTATTTTTACTGAACTTCCACAAATTCCGACTTCATAAAAAGCTATTGTTATTAAAATTGAAGATAATAATAAACTACTACAACTTATTATTTGAGAACCTGTTGTTCCTATTTTTCTTCCTAATAAACCACTACTTAAAGAAGCTAATAAAGGTAAAATTATTATTGATAAATACATTAGCTTCTTAATGATATTGTCCCTCTTAATCTATAATATGCTACTAATATACTTAGTCCTATTACTGATTCAGCACCAGCTATTGATATAATATAAATACTAAATATTTGTCCTATATTATCATCAAAATTATATGAAATTTGTAATATTAATAAAGTTACAGCTAATAACATTATTTCTATACTTATTATCATTAATATTATATTTTTTCTATTTAATATAAAACCTAATATTCCTATTAAAAATAAGATTATAGATAGATTCATATATTTATTTTTATTCATTTTTGTTACATTTAATAATTGTTTATTCCTTTGTTTTTATATCTTTCTGGCCTTTCTCCCTCCATTCCCTATGGACTAAAGGAGGGTCGTAGGGACTCACTTTGTGAGTGAGGGTCGAAGGGAGTATCAGGAGAGATGGAGGAGGAGGAGGACCAGAAGAGAAAAGGAATACCCCCTCCTTCTCCATATATATGGAGGAGGAGGGACTTTGGACGATAGGGGAAGGAGTATTACTATTGCATGAGAATATTTACTCTCCGTAATAGACTATTTACATGACTAATTGAAAAAGAATAAAGATAGTTTATTTAATAAATCTAATTTAACTGAGTTGACCAGACTCGAACTGATATAAGCCACTACCAAAAAATGGTGTTTTTCCAAATTAAACTACAACTCATTAATTAAGCTGGACCTCCGTCAATAAATACACCTTTGATTTATTTTTATTCGAATAACGAAGAATTTTCCTCATTATGTAGGGTGGATAAGATTTGCGGAGATAAAACAAAGGATATTTAAAAAATAGGAAAAAGTAGTATCATACTATGGTGAATTTGCCTTTAATAAAAGTAGGACCTTATTTACAACTAAGTCAGTACTTCTTATAAGTTATTTACATAGTAGGGATAGAGGAGTGTCCATTTATAAATTAAAAAGAATAAAATAAAATAACTATTTAACATCTTTACTTAGACTCTTAAAAAGTAGTAACTCCTTTATTGTAGGAGTATATCTTTTTTTTTCTAAAAGAGAGTGAGAAAAATTACACCACAACATCTTTTCTTTTACTTTATTAAAAAGGGGTAAGAGTTGTACCGCTACGCGATAAAACAATTATTAAATTAAGCGCGTACATCTCCCCCTCTCCTATGGGTCCTATGGGTCCTATGGGTCCTATGGGTCCTATGGGTCCTATGGCAAGGGAGAATAAATTAACTAGTTTAAATAGTTTTCTAACTTATCTTTTAATAGGGTAATTATACCTTTTATAAAAGTATAAAATTTACCGCGGAGATGTACTCGACAAAATAGATAATATTATAAAATAATATATTATAGTTTTTTTTATAAATTTGTCTTCCGCTCCTCTCGCTACGCGGTCCTATGGAGAAAAATCTAAAAAAAAAATTAACTAAAATAGTCCTTCGACCCTTATCAACCAAAGTCCCTCCTCTTCACCACAGAATGAGTAGGAGGGGGTATTACTTTTCTCTCCCTCCACCGCTACGCGACTCACTTTGTCCACCTTTGCTTTGTAAATCTTCTCCCTCCATCCCTCACTCACTTTGTGAGTGAGGGGAATAAGGATAGGGACACCTTTTTCTATGGATAAAGGAGGGAGGAGGGCTCACTACTTTCCTCACTTGCGAAGCTAGTGAGGGGAGAAGCTAGGGGGAGTTAAGCATATGGAGGAGGGAAAAATATACAAATAAATATTAATAAAGTTATCTCCTGTTATAACTTTTACAGCTAAGGGGGTTATTATTATTTTTCTTTTTTTTTTAGTAATAGCGGACTACTTTCCTTACCTACATACGAATTTTCCTTTGCTTTAACCTCCTCCCTACGTAAACTTAATGTTACCTGTCAATACCTATAGAGAACTATGAATACTTATGGATACTTATTAATACCTAAGGATGTGGACAAAAGCAAAGGAGGAATAAAAGCTTTCCTATTTGGAATAGGTTTAACTTTTAAGTAAGGATAAGTAGGAAAAAATTTTATAGCGCCTACGTTCCTTCCATTCCCTCCCATTCTTTATGGACTAAAGGAGGACTATGGAATGGAGCGAAAGGTCTAAATGATTGCTTTAAGTTAATTAAATATTATATAATAAAGAAGAAACAGACATATGTAAAGAACTTAAAATAATATTAGGAAAAATACCAAATATTACAGTAGGTAATAATAAGCTAATTAATAATATAAATTCTCTTCTATTAATATCTTTTAATGGAGGTAAATAAGGTGATAAGTTACCATAAGATAATCTATTAAAAAGGAAAATAGAATAGCAAGCACTTAATAAAATACTTGTTGCAGCTAATGAAGCAATAATAGGATTTTGTTCAAAAATTCCAATTAAAGATAATTGTTCTCCTAAAAAATTTAAACTTAATGGTATACCAGTATTACATAAAGTAAAAATAAAGAATAGTATAGAAAATACAGGCATATAAGAAACTAAACCTCTTATATAATTAATATTTCTTGTTCCAGTTCTTTCATAAATTATACCACCCACACATATAAATAAAGCTGGAGAAACAAAACCATGTCCAATAGCTAATAATATAGCCCCTTCAATACCAGGTAAATTATTAGAAAAAAGACCTAAAACAACAACAGCCATATGAGCCACACTACTATAAGCAATTAATCTTTTAGTATCTTGTTGTATAATAGTAGAGAAACTAGCATAAATTAAAGAAATAATAGCAATAGTTTGAATTAAAGGACTAAAATAATTTGTAGCATCTGGTAACAAGTTAATTAGTACTCTTAAATAACCATATGTTGCTAATTTTAAGATTGTTCCAGCTAATAATATGGATCCAGCTAAAGGTGAATCACTATGAGCTTTAGGTAACCAAATAATGAAAGGATATAATGGAGTTTTAACTGCAAAAGCTATAAAAAATCCTAACCATAAGTATTTTTGACTTTCTAAACTTATTTCACTTAAAGAAATTAATTGAAAATCTGTAGAACCTATATAAGAATTAATAGTTAATATACTTAATAACATGGGTAAACTACCTGCTAAAGTATATAAAAAGAATAAATAAGCAGATCTAAATCTATCTTTTCCATGTCCAAATATAACTATAACAATAAATAATATTGGTAAAACACTTTCAAAGAAGATATAAAATAATAATAAATCTAAAGAAACAAAGGCACATATTTGTAAAGTTTCTAATAGTAAAAATGAAACAAAAAATAATTTTACATATTTACTATTTAAATTATATGAAGATAACAATGCTATTGCTGTTACAAATGTTGTCAATAATACAAAGTATAATGATATAGCATCTACTCCAAAATTTAAATTTAAATATTTAAATTGGGAGAGATTAATTAATGAGTAATTGATTTCAGTAAATTGATAGTGTGTGATACTTGAATCAAATTCATACCAAAGGAATAAAGAAATATATAAATTAATTAATGATGTTGTAATTGCTATATTTTTCATTTGTTGTTTCCCTTCTGGAGTATTAGACATAGGTAATAAAATTAAAGACCCTATTAAAGGTATTATTAGTAATAATGTTAACATTTTTATTTAAATATATTATTTTCGCGTAGCGAACGTACGCGGTAATTTATTATTTGACTGACTCCTCCTTTAATCCTCTCTCATTAAAGACCCCCTCCTTTATCCATAGTAGGGAGGACTCACTCACTTTGTGAGTGAGGATAGGGAGGGAAGGGAGGGATAAAAATAATAAATTATTATTCTATTTCTTGAGCTTTCTCTTAAACATCCATAAAACTTTTACTTTAACAAGGGCTACCTACCTTATTGAAAGACCCTCCATCAATAGGATCTTTATTTATCCATAGGGAGAGGGTAGTAGGATAGGGATCAATATGGAAACATCCTACTTTACCTTTGCTTTCCCATTTTCTTCACATACGCCCTTTAAAAAGTATATAGAATACTAAAGCAAAGCTGTCTTTTCATAGGCCTTTGCTATATCTATAAATGGAAGGAGTAGTTATTTTTTATGGATACTCCCCCTTCCCTATGGACTCCCTTCGACCCTCTCCCCTAAAGGAGGGAGAGGAGAAGAAAAATAGATAAAGAAAAATATCTGTTTATATTTAATTTTTTTTTTTTCCTCTTCCACCATAAGGTGGAAGGAGTAGCCCATTCCTCCTTTATCCATAGGTAGGGAGGAGGATAAAATCATCCTCCCTCCATAAGATCCTACTCCTCCATAGTCCTCTTTAGTCCATAGGGAGTCCCTCCTTTAAAGAGGAGGGAAGAAATGTATCCCTCCTTTCAAAGGTAAAGACTATGGTGGAGGATGGTCCTATGGATAAATAAGGATTCTATTGATGGAGGGGAGAGGAAATTTGCCCTTAAGCTAAGGGAAAGTAGTAAGGATAGGGAGGCTAAGCCTACGTACTAATCACACTAAACAATTGTGATAATTGTATATATAAAATAAGTATAAACAGAAAAAGGTTAGAATAGTTATAATTATTATATTAAAATTAAAAATTTAAATTTTCATCCTTGTTATGCTTTTATGTTTTTATATTATTTTTTAAACCGTATTAATTTTTCTCCCTTCCCTCCTTATCCTCACTCACAAAGTGAGTGAGTCCTCCCTACTATGGATAAAGGAGGGGGTCTTTAATGAGAGAGGACTAAGGGAATACGCGTTAATATTTTATTTTCCCTATTTTAATTACTTTCTCCTATTTTTTCTATAGGTAGGGAGTCCTCTTTTACTATTTAAAAAGATGGAGGGAAGAAGTAATAATTGGTCAACTTAATACAAATTAGTATTTACTTACTTCCTACATACTCCTCCTCTCCTCCTCCTTTATTAATAGGACCGCGTAGCGAGAGGAGGGTCCTTTAAAAAGGATAAAATCCAGCATATGGTGTTTAAATTAAGGGGGTTATAAAAATTACTTTTTTTAGCTAAATAGTAATGATATAGATAAATTTATTATATATTTTTATTATTTTTAGAAATAATAATTGTAGATAACATTGCTAATAGTAAAATAATACTTAATTCAATTAATAATATAGCACCATAAGTATATAAATTGTGACCTAAAACTTGAATTTGTTCAAATTGTGTTAATAAAATATCTGATTGAGATCTATTTATTAAAGTGGTTAAATTAGAAAAATTGAATACTTGATTACTTATTAAATTATAATCTTCCCCTCCTTCCATAGTCCATAGGGAATGGAAGGAATATGGCAAAATCGAGAAAGAGGGAGAAAAATTAAATGGAAGTGTAATATTGTTAAAAGAAAAAGGTAAAGTTTGAAAGATTATAAATATAAATAATGTTACTATTAATATAGCTAAAGGTAGATTTTTAGTATAATTATATCCAGTATCTAAAATATCTGTTAATTTTATATTTATCATCATTATAACAAATAAGAATAAAACAGCTATTGCCCCAACATAGATTACTATGTAAGATATACCTATAAAATTTATTCCTATTAATATTAAATAAGCTGCAGCACTTACAAATGTTGTAATTAAAAATATTACACTTATTACAGGATTTTTAGATGTTATAGATAAAACACTAGAAAATAACATACCTATTACTAATAAATTTATAAAAATACTTGTCATTTTTGTTGTTATTTTTTTTAAGCCTTCTATATTTATCCTTAATAACCACCCTCTCCTCCTCTCCTCCTCTACCTCCCTATCCTCCTCCCTACCTATGGATAAAGGAGGGACTCACTCACAAAGTGAGTCCCTACGACCCTCCAAAGGTAGGGAGGGAGAGGAGGGACTATTTAAAAAGAAGGAGGGGAAGTAGGGATATAAACCCTATGTATGATATATAATTCTATATAAAAAATAAAATATAAATATTGAAGCTTTAACCAATAATAATTAGTAAATATAGAAGAAGTAATTATATTTTGTAGGTTTAACCTAGAAAGTGTGACCTTTAATTTAATAAATTATTTTAAAGGCAGGATGTATATAACATACTTAAAATTATATTATACTTTTTTTTTTTAAGGATATGATCCAGCATATGGTGTTTAAATTAAGGGGTGGGTTTATTTTTATATTTAAAGGAGGGATACGGTCTTTCACTTATTAGCCTCCTCTCCCTCCCTACCTATAGATAAAGGAGACCCTCCTTTATCCATAGGGGGGGGGACTCACTTTGTGATTTAGTCGCGTAGCGGTGGAGGGAGAGGGAGTAAATCTAATAAGGTGATATATCAAAAGTTATTAAAATACTTGGTATTAAAATAATAAAAGCAACAGCTACAGGTAATAAATTTAACCAACAAAGTGAAATTAATTGATCATATCTTAATCTAGGAAGAGTTGCTCTAAACCAAACAAAGAAGAATGTGAAAATACAAGTTTTAAGGCCAAGTATAATAGCTTGTAAATTAAAAATTGATTCGTTAATAAATATTTCATTGAAATTATAACCACCTAAGAAAAATATAGCTGTTATACAGCTAAATAATACAATAGAAGAATATTCACCTAAAAAGAAAAAAACAAATGGGACAGATGAATGTTCAGTAAAAAATCCTGCAACTAATTCAGATTCTGCCTCTTGTAAATCAAAAGGTGTTCTAGAGGTTTCAGCTAAAATAGAAATAAAATAAAAAATAAAAACTGGAAGTAAAGGAACAATAAAATAAATAGATTGTTGAATTTCAATAATTTCAATATAATTTAAACTTCCAGTTAATAAAATTATAATTAATATTGCTGAACTTAATATTAACTCATATGAAATCATTGCAGCTGTTGATCTTAATGAACCTAAAAATGCGTATTTAGAATTAGCTGACCAACCTGCTAATAAAACACCATATACACCTAATGAAGATAATGCTAATGTATATAAAATACCTAAACTTAGATCGGATAATACTAATCCTTGACCAAATGGTATAACAGCCCAACCTAATAAACTAAATACTAATGTTGAAACTGGAGCTAAATAAAATATTACCTTATTTGATTGAGAGGGTATAACTGTTTCCTTTAAGATTAATTTTAAAGCATCGGCAAAAGGTTGTAGTATTCCATAATAACCTACTGTATTGGGACCTACTCTTCTCTGATGTGCAGCTAATTGTTTTCTTTCTATTATTGTCATGAAAGCTACACTTAGTAAAACAGGTAATATAATACTTAAAACATCAGCTAAATTAAAAATTAATCCCACTAAATTTTCTATTAAATTGCTTTTATTCATTTTATTTTATAAATTTTTGTTTGTTTTTTTTTTCTTAATTATAAGATTTTTTTCAATAATACTATTTACTTTGTCTACATACTACTCCACCTCTCTCCATTCCCTCCCTACCTATGGATAAAGGAGGACTATGGAGAATAGAGTGGCCACCCATAAGATCCTCCTTTAGTTTATTAAAAACTACTTTCCTCACTTGCGAAGCTAGTGAGGGGAGAAGCTAGGGAGGAGGGATTATATCGTTTTCTCCATTCCCTCCCTATCCCTTAGTCCATAGGGAATGGGAGAGGACTTACTTTGTCCACCTTTGCTTTTGTCTTTAAAGAAAAGGCAAAAGTAGGAGAGGAGTACGCTCTTGTTATAAGAGATATTTATAATAAAATTTTAAGAGAATATATATTTATACCAACCTACCTTTTTTATTTATTTACGGCTATTTCTATAGAAAACTCTATTACTTTGCCTTTTCTTTTCTTCATGGGATTTAATACGCAGGAGGAGGATTCTATCCTCCTTCCTACCTATGGATAAAGGAGGGACTCACTTTTTAGTGAGGGGAGAGGGAAGGGCTCTTTTTTTATAACTTAATAATGAAGGAGCTGTTATATATTTATAAGTTAAAATAACGTAGATTCTACCTTAAATTGGTGAAAATTTTGTAGAGTAAAAATAATAGTAATATCTTACATCTTTTTAAGTTACGTTTGTATTTATATATTAAATACATTCATTTATTTTATTTTGTTTTAACTTTGTGATTTAGGTCTTATATCTTAGGTTTTTCTATTTTACCGCGTAGCGATAATTTAACCTTTTGTTTATTTATTACTTTACCTTCCCACCCATACCATTGAAAGATTTTTTTCTTCGTAGATATGCTCATATGGAGATATAAACAAATAAAAGGCAAATTTCTTATTCCTCCCTATGCTTACCTACTTCCATAGTCCTCCTTTAAGGGAGGGAATGGAAGGACTATGGTGGAGGAGGGCCTTCCTCCATAGGATCCTCCTCCCCCTCCCTATCCTAACTCACTTTGTGAGTCCCTACTTGCCTTGCTAGGGGAGAGGGTCCTATTCATAGGGAGGGAGGAGGGAATAGCACTTTTATTAAAGATAGAAGGTCCTACCCTATGGATATTTATGGAGGAGATAAGTAGGTTAGAAGGGTGATAAGTTTGTTATTTTCTTTAAAACAATAGTGTTTATATTTTAAAGGATAAATTGGGGGATTAATTAAGGGATAGTATTAATTTTTAAAGTACCACCATACTTACTTTGCCTCCTCCCTACCCTATGGATAAAGGAGGGCCACCATAAGGGATCTATCCTATCCACATTAATGTTGGGATAGGGAGTTAATCAAAGTCAAAGTAAGATGTGATAAAATTTATCTTTTATTAGAAGATGTAGCAACATCAATTAAAGTATTTTCACTTAAACCGATAAATGGTACAATTACTAAGAACCAAGCAAAGTAAAATGTAGTTGCTACTTGACCTATTTCAACATAAGGTGAATTAGGGTGTTGTGAACCGATCCACATTAAAATAAAGAAATCTACTACAAAGAACCAGAAAGCTAATTTCATAGCAGGTCTAAATTGATTTCCTCTAATTCTAGATAAATCAGTTAATGGTAATATTAATAATATTAATAAAGAACCAAACATAGCTAAAACTCCTAATAGTTTATTAGGTATTGATCTTAATATTGCATAATAAGGTAAAAGATACCATTCGGGTACAATAGATGCTGGTGTAACCATTGGATCAGCTGGGATGTAATTATCTGAATGTCCTAATAAATTAGGATAAAAAAATACTATTATAGATAATACTAAGAAGAAAGCAAATATAGTCACTAAATCTTTAAATATAAAATAAGGATGCATTGCATATCTATCCCCATTTGAAGTAACCCCATTTGGATTATTTGAACCGTGAACATGTAGAGCTATTAAGTGTGCTACAGCTAAAGCGGCCAATAAAAAGGGTAATAAATAATGTAGTGAGAAGAATCTATTTAAAGTGGCATTTGAAACTGAGAAACCACCCCAAATTAATTCTACAATATCTACTCCAAATACAGGAATTGCTGATAATAAATTAGTAATAACGGTTGCACCCCATAGACTCATTTGACCGTATGGTAGAACGTAACCCAAGAAGGCTATAGCCATCATTAAGACTAAAATTATTACTCCTATTGACCAAACTAATACTCTAGGTGATTTATAAGAACTATAATATAAACCTCTTCCAATGTGCATATATACAAAAATAAAAAAGAAAGAAGCAACATTGGCATGTATATATCTTATTAACCAACCATTATTAACATCTCTCATAATATGTTCTACACTATTAAAGGCTAAATCTACATTTGGTGTATAGTGCATTGCTAAAAAGGCTCCTGTTAATATTTGTATTATTAAACAAACTGCTAATAATGAACCAAAATTCCATAAATAACTAATATTCGCAGGTTGAGGTGAATCTACTATGTATGAGTTAACTAACCTAAGTAGGACGTGTGTTTTTAATGTTCTCATTTTTATTTGTTTTTGTTTAATTTGATTTCTATTTTTATATTTATTTTTAATATTTATTTTGTTACCATCGCGTAGCGAGCGTAGCGGTAAATTTAAAATAAACCCTTATCAATTGAGTCGATAATACCTCCGTATTTACTTTAAAAATCAACACATGTATTTATTAAAGATAGAAGGTCCTACCCTATGGATATTTATGGAGGAGAGAGGAATTAAATATTTTCCTTACCTCCCTAACTATGAATCCCTTAGAGGAGGTGGACTATGGTAAATATTATTACCTACGTATAAGTCAGGAATAAACAAACAAAATACTACTATCTTCCTCCCCTCCATTCCCTATGGACTAAAGGAGGACTAACTCACAAAGTGAGTGAGGATAGGGAGGGCCTCCTCCTTATTTTTATAAAGTAAATTAGGTTATTCTCCTCCTTTATATAAAGAGGGTGACCTTACTCTCCTACGGAGGCAAGGAAGATAATTAAGCTAATATAAACATAGAAAAGGGTAAATAAGAGAAGATGGGTGGATAAATTTTATTTACCGCTACGCGATAAAATAGAAACATTGAATAAATTAGCTTTAGTTTAGAAAGCTAAAGACCTTTAATTCACTTACCGCGTACGCGATAAAATAAATTAAAAATTCTATATACTATTTTTATTAAGCAAAAGGCTGTTACTTTATTAAATTAAATTTTAAGCTAAATTCTACGGTCCTATCCATATGGGCCACCCACCTCCCTCCCTTTAAAAATTGATAGGATATTCCACCCTCCTCTCTTCCCTCCCTTAAAGGAGGACTATGGAGAGGTGTAATAGTAATTATTATATTTAAGCCCTAGAAGCTTTGAACTCCTACAAATTCCTTATCAAGAAACCATTCTACCATTAAATTAAAGGCTCTTATTTAAATTAAAATTGTACTATTTATATTAGCCTTACCATACTTATTATTTCCTAAATAGAATGTATTAAGTATCCTCCTCCCCCGTAGGGACTCACAAAGTGAGTCCCTACTTGCGAAGCTAGGGAGGAGAGGGGGCTACGGAGAGGTGGAGAATATTAAATTTTATAAATATTATGCCTAAAAACGGAATTGAACCGCTATCTACTTATTACAAGTAAGCCGTTTTACCTATTAAACTATTCAGGCTTTATAATATTAAACAAAAAGAGGGAGGAGGAGGGACACTTACTAATGTTTTAGGTATTATTATATATTTTTTTATTGTTAGATTATATAAAGATTTAATAAAAGGTTAAGTAGGAATTGAACCTAAAAGATAGACTTTGCAGGTCTACTACAGAACCATCTGTAAACTTAACCCACTATATTTATTACCATTTATATTTATTTTTAACAGTTTATTTATACAAATTTTATACTTTATCTACTTTATTAAGTAAAGCTAAGTTAAAAATATTAGCCCTAGGACCATAGTACTCCACTTCCTCCTCACTCACTTTGTGAGTGAGGGGTCCATAGGACCTATGGTGGATAGGAACGTTTGTAACAAAAGCAAAGGTAGATAACAATTAAAAACAAAAGAAAAGTATTGCTTAACCTTCTCTCCTATGGACCCTTGGGGGTAGGTATGATAAATTATCGCTACGCGGTAAAATTAAGGTATAAATTTTAAAGTACAACCTTTCTAAGGATAATCTTAGGTATAATAGACTTAGATAATTATAATAAATGGTAAATAAATTAATAAAGTTTGCTGTTAAATTTAAATATAGCTATCTTCCTCCCTCCCATTCCCTCTCGCTACGCGGTCCTATGGTGGACTAAGAAGGACTATGGATAAAGGAAGGCCTTCCTCCTCTCTTTCCTCCCTTAAAGGAGGACTATGGGTCCTATCCATAAAGAGGATAGGGAGGATAGAATCCACCTTTACTTTATAAAAAGCTACGTATCCATAGGAGAGAGTAGGAGGGACTAAAAAAGTGGGTAAAGTAAATATAGGTACAAATTTTTAAATTTTTTTTGCTGTAAAAATTTTTTAAGGGTCACATAAGAGATTTGAACTCTTTTTTCAGCAACCACAAAGCTGTGCTTTACCAATTAAACTAATGTGACCTTAGTTTGAAAAAATTAAAGTCAAAGGATCTCTCTCCTCCTTTATCCATAGGATCCTCCTTTATCGATAGGAGGGAGGCCATCCCCCCCCCCCCTAAATTTTACAAATTGGGG
>Ga0307511_10001019_pt1 | contig 29745 bp, 27 predicted proteins | sample 13_EM_MG_FD_200266 | JGI IMG/M metagenome (GOLD analysis project Ga0307511, IMG submission 200266) | Populus trichocarpa ectomycorrhiza microbial communities from riparian zone in the Pacific Northwest, United States - 13_EM | ecosystem: Host-associated > Plants > Roots > Unclassified | place... | reverse complement strand
TAGATTCGCTAGCTTCGCTAGATTCGCTAGCTTCGCTAGCTTCGCTAGCTTCGCTAGCTTCGCTAGCTTCGCTAGCTTCGCTAGCTTCGCTAGCTTCGCTAGCTTCGCTAGCTTCGCTAGAGAAAAAACAATTACTGCGCCACTTACGAATGCTAGCTTCGCTAGAGAAAAATTTAAAGTGTAAATATTCATTGAATATCTCAGCTAAAATTCCTAAAGTACTCAAAAATGAATAATCGGGGTTCCAGCTTATAGTTCGTTGCATTATGCAGATTGCTCCACATATGGGCCAAAGTTGACCGAAGAACCAAAAGAGATGTTGATATAAAATTGGATCTCCACCTCCTGCTGGTTCAAAGAAGGAAGTGTTGAAATTACGATCCGTGAGTAACATAGTAATAGCCACTTTATGTACTCACCTAGAGGCATATTTACTATCTTCTTATAAATTCTTGTACATTAGACTTAAACACAATTTAATGCCCAACTTAAAGAAAGACATAAGAAGATAGTTCTTAATAATAGGTATTTTAACATCCTACAGTCTTACATTACTTAAATCAGTATATAGCCTTCTCTTCCTTATGTGGTAATACTCCAGAAGGAAGAACAAAGGAAACTAAATACCGAATTATACAATTACATTATAGATCATATATTTTTACCCGATGATGGTCTCATGAAAAGAATACTCTACCATTGTTCATGTTTTCTTTAAGATTCCGTATTTTTTCGAGTTGAATAGGGTCCTTATGTAATTTATTTATGTAAATGTTATTAGCAGCTTCTCAATCTTTAAAATCCAAGTGTTTTGAACTCAATAGTGGATAAGTATTTAAATAATCAATTAAAATCCTATTGCTCACACGATTAGAAGTGTTAATAACAAACTGGGTGTATTTTTCGGCTATTATTCTTTCGTTTAGTTTAACAAATAAAAAGTCTGCTATTTTTGACATCAAAGGTTTAAGACTCTCTCCACTAATGTCATATGTACGCTGCGATAAATAAAATTGAATAGCTAAATGCGTCTTAGGGTTTTGTGAAAACCCTTTAATCGCAAAGGAACCATCCGCATCCACAAAGCCAGCTAATCATGCGTTATTATTTAAAGGGCTAGTATCTAAAGGAAGTTTTTCAATATTAGCACCTTTAACATTTAAAAAATCTATAATTTTATGTAGAGCATTAATCTTAGGTGTTCTAAACTTTCCATTGATTAGCTTCACTATTTTTGTGACAGATTCTATATCTTGAACCATCCATCTTGTTAGATTTTTACTTGGGTGATCAAAGACTTTACCACCAAATTTAGATTGTAATAATAACGCTGAGGGTTTATCTTTAATTGCAAATATTATTTGTATATGTGCAATTCTAAGTTTTCCCGAAGGACCCCTTTCTACATTAGGGGATACGAGTGAACCATCTCCTTCGATTAATCCTGCCAAATAGCCCCCCAAGTTATCTGAGACTCTATTATTAACTAGATTAGCATTACCCCTTGTATTAGCTTTAGATTTTATTATCTTTACATTTACAATTAATGGAAAGACTGTACTATGGAATAACCCTCTTAAATAAACCGGGTCAATTCCAAGTATGCAGATTTTAAGAAGCATAGTAATAGCCAATTATTTTCTTGATCTACGGGACAAAATCCCATGACTACAAGCTTATTAAACTTGGTCTTGATAAATAATTATTGTAATAATCATTTAAAAGTAGATACTCAAATACGCGAGCATTTGTTGGGACTATATATTATTTGTCTAATTTGTAAAATTTTTGTAAGTGGTCTCATACGAAGACGGTTCTTCCATCGTTCATATTTGACTTAATAGATTTTACTTTATCAATACTTAATTTATGATTAAGCTTAGTATCCTTAAATATGCTTAAAATTTGAACCCAGTCTTTATAATCTAAATATTTTGTACCAAATAAAGGATAACTATTTAAGTAGTTTTCTAATAATTTGTTACTATTTAAACTAGTAGTTCTAACTCTATATTGAGGATAAGAACTGTCCACTCTTGTAGCTTTAACAAGAGCTGAAATAAATTCAGCCACTGCTGCCATCCAGTTTAGATTACTATTTCCATCGTGGTCAATTTGTCTTTGACTTAACTCAAACTTACATTCTATTTTAGAATATTTTTCAGTCACAGTAGTTCTAACTGAAAAATGGAGAGGGCTAGCGGAGCGAATGCCCTACTCCCCTAAATTTAGAACAAAGTCCAGGCCAGAACGCAAGTTCAGGCAAGCTCGCCCCTACACAAATTAGGCCCGAGCTTAGCGAGCTAGTGAGAAACATGATTCTCCTAGCTTCGCTCACCAAGATAAATAGATTTGCTTAGCGAAGCGCAAGCGATAGCGAAGCTCCTACTGCGAACCAACAAAAGTAAAACAAAATTATAAACCAAGCTTAAATAACATACAAGGAGCCATATGAGGCTTAACAATTGATATTAGTTTTGGCATTGATTTTCTAGAGATATAGATTCTATATTGCCCAGGATTAGCATTGTGCATGGTACATTTTAAATCATAGCGTATAGTTAACGCATTCATTAAACGTACAATATCTTGAATAGTGTTTGAATCGGTACACAAAAGTAAACCTTGACTTTTGTAAGTACCATCTCCCATGATTCAATGTGCTAAAGCTACAGGAGTCAACAGATCATACATATTGCTTGGTATTACCTTTACTTTATTATTATAAAAATATGGATAAAGTTCTGTGAAACAAGGTAGTGCACGAGTAATAAACGTTACAGTCGTAAACTTTACACCCTTTCTAGCACCTGTAGTAAAATAAGGAAATGTGCTACAATAGTGAGATAGTAAAATAAATGTGAATCAAAAATAATGAAAATGAGAAACTGATTGTTTAAATCCAAGTGTTGCATTCTTACTGCTAGAATTAGAATGATACAATCAACCATCCGACAGTAACAAACCTACTACTACACCGTATAGGTATGACGTAAGTTTGATCATTTCTCTTTGTTGTTTAGATAAACGTCCAGAACCTATACTAGACACTAAATTAGTCCCCCAAATAACTAAACTTAGATTCGTGAAAGCTGTTAAAGTTGTTTTTTGTTTTTTCATGCTCTTATTATTATATTTTTCTTCCCTTTAATTTAGTATATGAGTTCTAACTCTCAAGTTCAGGTAAGGGAATCCTACTATTTTTGAAGTAAAGAATACCCTGGTAAATACCGCTAGCCACTCGCAAACTATTAAGTAGGAAAATACTTAAGCAAGGGTTACACTTCGTTAGGAGCCTCCCCCAGCGAAGCAGCCCCTCCCCCCCAGCACTTGTTTTACTTCTGCCTAACGGCAGAAGAAAACAGTGATGCTGCCAAATTTTATATAATATATATAAAATCAGGGGGGGGGTCGGAATGAAATAGTAATTGGGGGTAGCTAAAGCGCCTCACTGGCCAAACTTAGTTAGAATACCTAAAAAAAAAGATTACAACAACAATAATTAAATACACGTTCTTAAATCGATTAAGCTCAGTTGAGCTAACCTTTAAACTAATAAAAATTATTAACTATTAAAAAAATCAACATGTAACATGTTTAAGCTCTGAGGAGTAGATGACTTCCTGTCATCTCTTCCCCCTATTAGGCTATAGTCTATAAATAGACTTAGCCTAATTAGGTCCCCCCATCATTTAATTTAAATACTCCATTTATTATTACACTTCTTTGGTGTAAATTAAATTTAAGCTATTTAATTTTTTTTTCTTAAGTTACTTATATTATTTATCAGTTGTTTAAAGGGTATCTATAAACTCACCCCTATTATAATCGAAGAGTACCTACTAGAGTTTGAGTGCTCGTCAATCCGATTTTTGTGAGTAGGAGCCTAACTTGTGTAGTAGGATGAGGAATAGCTTCTAGCTTACGTCTTCGAGGAGTAGCTTCGCTCTACCCGGAGGCTCGCAGAGCTCTTGCAGAGCTCGTCTTTTTACCGCTAACGGTAGCTAGCTAGACCTTCGGTAGCTAGCAACGCTAGGACAGGTAAGCGAAGCTAAGCAAAGGAGCTGAGAGAAAAATTTTATCCAGCTTCTTAGCGAAGCGAAGAAGCTAAGACCTGGGTCGCGAGAATGTTCCCTTATGCGACTCTGATTTAAATTGTGTAAAAATATCTTAAAGGATCCCAATTAAATATAGTTCTTCTCTCACCCATTCTTGCAACCACAGGTAGCATTTGTTTGATACACTCTGATCTATCTTCACTACCACCACTCATTCCTTTATACATTTCAAATGCAATTACCCAATCTTTATAGTTTAAATATTTACTAGAAAACAATGGGAATGTATTTAAATAATTTATTAAAATATCATTAGATTTTATACTTGTTGTTCTAATTTCAAATTCTAAAGAAAAAGGTGCTTTTTTAACACTATGGCTAATCACATTAACGTTTAAAAATTCTGCTATTGTACTAATAACACCTTCATAGTTACAGTCTAAAGGAGTTGCACTTTTTTGCTTAAGGCTAAATCTAACTCTAATTGAACTTTTGTTAAGTAGCACAGAAAAAGAAGAATTCGCTGCTTCTATGAACCCTGATAATCAAGGACTAGTGGCTAAAGAACCAGTATCTAAGGCTTTTTTTTCTAAATTAATATTTTGATCTTTTAAGTTTAACCAATCTATTAATCTTCACAAAGCTTTAATTTTAGGTGTTCTCATTTTACCATTGATTAAAGAAACTATTAATAACAAGCCCTCCCTATTATTAATAGTGAGAATATATGCATTAACACCTTTTTTTCTAGCTAGCGAGCCATGGCCTAATTCTTTTTGAATTAATAAAGCCAAAGGCAAATCTTTTAAATGAAAAGCTATTTGTACCGAAGCATAGTTTAGTTTACCTTTATCAGATCTTAAACTTTTAGGCACAATAATTGTACCATCTCCTTCTATTAATCCAGCTAAATATGATGAGAAATTAAAACCATCTCGTCTTGAATTACTATTAACAGTATAATTTCTTTGAATTAAACCACCTTTACTTCTCAAGGAGCTCCATTCAACTCACTCCCCCCCAGCGAAGCAGCCCCCCCGCTTTCCTTCTACTTTTTCAATTCCCTCTACCTTTTCAGAATGAAAAGGAAGAGGGAGCAGAAAAAGAAGAATGTGGGGGGGCTGCTTCGCTGAGGAAGTAAAAAATAAATTACAAAAGACAAATCCTGACGTATAGTCTCTTAGGATCCCTAAAAAGTTCAAACTAAAGAGGTTTCCTGCTGATTGTGTTAAATAATTTAACAGTTCCCAGAATATGGTCAGGTTTAAAGCCGGCACTATTTGAAGATTTTCTACCATACCGGCTAAAACTGGGAGAGATAGTAATAGTAATACTGCTGTGATAACAACAGCTCAACCGAATAATGCTAATTTATGCAATCTAATACCAGGACTTCTCATGTTTAAAATAGTAGTAATGACACCTAATAAAGCCAAACATCTACGATGTTACGGCTGTTACCAGAATGGACTATATCTTCAGCGCATCTTTTCGAGATACGGTGTCTAACGTATAGTCTCTGAGGGTCCTATCCATAATAAATATATATGTTCGGCTCCCTGCTGATTGAGCATAGCCTATAAGATTGTCACTGTTAAAAGTACATATAGGCACTAAGCTGTTCCAGCATATAGTTAGAAATTTTATATGAACCCCTTACTGCTTTGTGTTAAAAAGAAATTATATTTGTTTTACATGTATTTACATATATATCCACAATAAGCTTCACCTGAATTAATATACTTAACCAGTGTTGCTTGTCTAGCGGGGAAGCCTTTATTTCTTAAATACTCTACGCATTTACCCAAACTAAAAAATAATTCAGTGTTATTGCTATTATTTTGATCTATGAGTAACACCGATTTGCTTAAACTATTTAGAGGTTTATTTTTATTATATTTTACTCTATCCTTTTCCAACATTAAAGCTAAATCTAAAATAGATTTAGCTTCAACTTTAGCAGTTAATACTGGTTCTCTACTAAAAAGATATTTACCTAAATAATAAGTACCCTTTTCTAAATGTTTAATAAATGTTACATAATGAATATTAAGATTAATAATGAAATCTTTTTGTTGCATTGAATGATAATACAATATTGTTTTATCTCTATTGTAGATGTATAACTGCTTAGCATTTGACCCGCTAGGATTATTTGCAACTTTGACAGTATTTAAATTAAAAGATGGATCCAATAAACAATATTGTTCTAATACTATCTCTGATCTGAAATCGTAATTATTATTCAAAACTATTACCTCTAAGGTAAAATTTGACAAATTACTTTTAAGAAGAGGCACTAATTGACCACTAGCTTTATGTCTTCCTTTTAGATAGCCAATTAATCTAACAGCCAGCTGTGAAGAAGAGCCTACATATTTATACCCTGTCTTTTTATCTGTAAATATGTAGACTCCAGGAATCTGAATTTTCCCAGAAGGTAAGCCAAACTTATCCTTAAGAGTTTTTATTGTTTCATCCTTATCTAAATTATTAAAAACAAGTCTAGGGGCCTTAAGTAAATCTTTTAATATCTTATCAGTGATTTTAATGTTACAATAGGCTAAGATATCGTTAATTATCTTTGCTGTTACCGGTTTACCGCTTTTAATATGCTCAAATGCTAATCTATGAGAATCTTGATTAAGTCCACTCCTTCCTAATATTACTTTTCATTTATCCTTATCATTTTTAGGAAGTTTATGATTATCATTATTTGAGTTATTGTTAGAGCTGCAATAGTATCTCTTCCCTGATCCCCAGAGTGGATAAGAAAGAGACACTCAATATTTTATTATGCTTATATGTAAAAAAAGTAATGTTCAAACAAATATGTGTCTTACATTAGCGCTTCGCGCTAAACTAACGCAGAAATTCATAGCTCCTAACAGTGAAGAAATTCCTGATAAGTGTAATCCAAAAATAGCTAAGTCTACACTAGCTCCACTATGACTTTGGATTCCGGCTAATGGTGGGTAACAATTATGTTGGTAATCTCATTGTACTATATACAACTATCATTACACTCAATAAATTTCTTTATTGTTCGGACTATACCTTTATCTTGTAATTATTTTTTAAATAAATCAATTTCTAATAACTTTTCTTTCATTTTTCTAAGTGTTTCTCTAACTAAGAATAATTTATCATAATTTCCTTTATTTTTAACATATGATCTAGCTCATATTTTATATTCTGGACTTTTCATTCCTATTAAACTATCTTTAAAATAATTTATTATATTTTCTATAGCTCTAGAATTTGTAGTATCCAAAATATAGTAATTATGTTTAGTTTTAAATCTAATAGCTGTTGGAATATGTAATATTGTTTTTATACCTTCTAAAACTATACTGTCTAGTTTTTGAGTTATACCAAATCCATGTACTATTCTAGTACTATCTTTAGATACTAAATAAAAACTACCTTCTCCTTCTACAAATCCACTTAGTCAGGGTTTAGTTATAACATTTATTAATTCATTATGTTTTAATGGAAGTGTTATATTATTTCAAGCTGGAGATGTATATCCTTCAGGTAAAGTTTCTTCTTTTAATGCAAATAAAAGTTTATCTTTTTCTACTTTATTTAAATATGTATCATTTAATATATTAAATGCTTTTTTTAGTTTTATGTAGTTAAAATATTTACTTGTTAAAAGAGGATATTTATCAAATATAGGAAATATTACACTTTCTAACTTTTTTCTATCTCTTATAAGTATTTGTCCTTTACTATTATCTTTAGGTTGGGTAAGAACCCCCCTTCAGTACTAGATCCGCGTGGATCTAAGGACCCCTATCGGCGGATAGGGACGCGCGGTTCAATCCCTTGAAGGTCGGTGAACTCCCCACCGAACCGTACGTGCACCTTTCAATGCATACGGCTCTCCACCTGTCTGCCTATATGAAACGGTATAGACACATGTCCTACTTGACATGTACCTGGGTCATTTCTGACACAAAGGTTACGTTACTAGAGACAATCGCTCAGAGGCAAGCGCAAGTCTCCCAAGTGTGAGTCTGACGTGCGAGTGTAGCCAGTATTTCCTCAAGAGAAATCCCCAGCGCCCCCACTCACCTTGAACTAGCCAGGGTCTCACTGGCGGGTCGCTCAGCTGCGTGCAGAGATTGTTTATTAACTTCTGAAGTACCACACAGGGTTACTCCAATAGACAGGCTGACTCCCTTTCTGTTTCAACCCCGAGGTCGGTGGCCTGTTGGTTACTACATCAGCTCCGGGACCGGTGGTCTCTACGCAGTACTATGAAGTCTCCGTACCCCCGTGCGGGTATGGGGGTTTTCACTACTCAGAAAGTCCCATTTCCGTGACGAGGTGGCATCCCGAATTCCAATTGTTCTTGTCAAATTGCATGTTTAGGTTAATTCTCTTTCGATATATTTTCCGACTTCTTCTCGGAGGGGTGTGACTGCGTTCATTTATTTTACAGGACCAATCACACATCCTGTAAGAGTCACAATGGGCATGAGTGTGGATTATCCCATACGTAAGGTGCTCGTCCCCATATCCGTTTCTTTTAACCGTGTATGCTGTAGCTCGCGCTAGAGTGGTCTTTGCTTCGGCCCTGCCACTCATGGGTCCCGCTCTGCGCTTTTCAGACATGCTACACTCCCCTCCCCATTGCTGGGTTTACAAGGCCCTAAGGCGACCGCCCTTTTATAGCCGAGGATAAGTCTGATGCTTTATAGAGATTTGCGAGGTAATCCTACCGTGTTACATTTCTATCTCGGTGCTCGTGCTGTGGAAGGCAGGCTTGAGTCACCATATCCGAGAGTTGCATAGGTGCGAGTGTAGTAGATGTTAGTGCAAGGGCTAGTTGAGAAAAAACCATTACGACCATTGAGATTCACCTTCTCATTTTATGTATTTAAAATGTTGGAGGGAAAAACCAATGTGGGTACCAAAAACGTTGTGTACACTGAGATGACAGGGTCTACAGAGTGGTACTTGTTTACGGTTTATCCGCGCCATCATCTTTCCGAATGAATCAAGTTTTGCGTTCATACCTTTAAGGTGTTTAATATGGTGCATTTCTACCTTTTTGATACTCCCACAGTTAGCGCAACATTGTCCAAGAGCAGTGAGGGTAGATATTTTCCAGTTCTTGATCAGCAAGGGATCCTTATGTAGTTGGGTTCCCAGGAAGTTCCAAGGTTCTCTTCGGAGGGTAGGACATTTAAAGTCTAGAGTTACAGTGGTTCCATCACGCCTGCGTATGGTGATACTTACCGAGGGTCCGTATCTAGCTAAGACTTCCCGATAACCAATGTCGAGTTTCCTTTGGATAGTTCTCTGTAGGCAAGAAAGGAGAAGGAAATAGATGTATCGGAGAGAGTAGATGTTATCAGTAAAGCTATAGAAATTTAGAAGACCCGCGAGGATAGTCCTGAATCGAAGGATGAGGTCCTTAATGGGGAGAACTGTGAATTTTCCGATTCCCAGAGGTATTGGACCACGTGGGCTGGGTTTTCAGAAGTTCTTTTCTCTCGCGAAGCTAGTCGTTTCGTCAAGGTCCCAAGGGGAGCGCCCATCCAAATTTGTCCCGCTGCCAGTGGCTTTGGTAGGGGGCCTTTGATCGGTGCTATCCGTTTGATGTATGTCCCCAGAAATTTCACCCCTTTCGAGTCGGGTGTTGGTAATGAGGGTCTTCTCAGCTCCTCCCCCCCCTAACCCCCCCCCCCTAACAAACCGACCCAATTCATTATAATATAATGAATTGGGTCGGTTGTGTTAGGGGGAAAAGAGGGTTAGTTTGAGCGATTGCAGGAAAAGCGTGATGCTTGTCTTGAGTTCCAGGGCCAATTTTTTGGTACCTCATACTCCGACAAGTCAATCATCGGCGTAGCGAACATACTTAAGAAGAGAGTGGTGAGGGTTTGGGATCCTTACCCGGAGGTGACGACGAAGGCGTAGCGCAGTTCGAAGTCCATCCTGGTCTTTCTTCCCTTTGAGTGTCCGGATCTTGTTATTTAAAAGTGAATATGCTGGATTGTTTTTGGTTGGGGGTTTCCCTACAGAGAATTCTTTTCTCTCTTTGATGAGCTGTTCCATGTAAATATCCAGTTCGTGAAGTACAAGATTGGACAGCAGAGGGGAGACTATACCGCCTTGAGGGACCCCTACATCGGAGGCAATGAAGGTCCGCTTCTTCTTATCGAATTCAACGTACCCAGCCTTGACCAACTTCCAGTAAAGGTTAAACAGTCGTCTTTCTCGGAAATGTTTCTCCAGTAGATGTTCAAGGATGTGGTGATCGATCGAGTCGAAGAAACTCTTTATATCACCTTCAATAATTCAGGGAACTCCTCGTCAGCCACGGATTGACTCTAGTGCAGTGTGACAACCTCGGCGGGTGCGGAAACCGTGCGAGCAGTCAAGGAAGGTAGGTTCTAGAACCGACTCAAGTACCATATTTAGGGCTTGTTGAATGATCTTGTCGCGAGGTGAAGAAATCCCTACACTTTGTTAGGGCGAAGTTTTCCATTTGCTTTGGGGATATGTACGCCCGCGAAGCTGGACCAGGTTTCAGCTTGTAGAATTCTCTACGGAGCTTATCCGAGGTCTTTTCAAACCATTCAACAGAGATTTCGTCAAGGGTTTCACCCGTGGTTCCTCTAACCATATTCCCAGGTTTGGACTTGATGATCTCATACGCAAGTTTCAGGACTGTCACGCTGGTGGCAACTTCAAAAACATTGGTGTACAGGCCATCCGGTCCTCTCTGGAGAAGGGAGAGTATGATGTCAGCGGGTGTAGGAGGAGGCGATTTGATATCGACGGGAGCAGAGGGGGGCAGTTTGTTTATCGAATGAGCCAAAGACAATTTTTGTTGTCCCTACTAAAAGATGTTAATTTCAGATTTTTTAGTTAGGGTGGGCGCTTTCGCTTGTCCTGCGTCTTGGTCTTCCTGTTTAGGGGGTTCATCCCGGGAAGAGTCCCCTGGGCATCAAGTTTTTAGAGCTTGGACCCACCCCTTTCCGCCCCGATTCAATCCTGTAGCGGTGTGGTGGAGCTCCATCAACACGCACCTGAGGATGACAGGTCATCCTTAGTATCTGCTCGCACCCCGCGGTGAAGCAAACTGTTTCCCCTAGGTCCCGGAGTACATGCTCAGTTTCCCTAAGTGTTCTACTCCACCGCTACTATACTTAGAGGTCCAGGAATCCCGGAATGCACTAGTCCGAACGGTTCGGTTCGTCTAAACGGGTTGCGCATCCAAGAGGTACCTACACACTACCTGGTTCGCTAATGTTTCAGGCGTGGACGATTTAACGTTACATAGTTCTTTATCCCCTAATTTTGCTTATAAGGTTCAGGATCCTCATAGACTAGTGGTTGGCAAAAAGAAGGGATCAGACCGGACTTACTGGGGCCTTCCAAGCCCCAGGGACCGTCGCCACAGTTGATAACTGGACGGTCTGTAGGAATTTGATCACGGTGAGATAGATATGTTACTTATACGGATAGAGAGATATGAACGCTTTCTAGTCACGTTGATTACTGTGACGGGCAAGAACATCGTTAGACGGCGCACTAATTGTACCTATACCTAAATTAGTTTTAATATAATGTAAAGCTCTTAGATTATATCTAGAAAGAGCAATTTTATATACTAAAACTCATTTACCCTGTTGATAATAAAAACCGAAAGTACCTTCTCCATCTGTTATTCCAACTAACCATTGCTCAAATCATGCTTTATTATTTTTTACAAGATACTCTTTGTTTAGTCTCTGATGAGTAATAAAATATCTTTTTGTTACTCAGGCGTATTGTCCCCTTGATATAAACATTTTTACATATGATTTAAACAATCATGAGTAGTTTATTACGTCTATTAATAATATTAATTCTAATACTTGAGGATTTTCACGCATCGAAAAGAGTTTAATTGCCTCTAAGTCACCTCAGAGCAACTCCTTACCTATATAAAGAGTTCAACCTGTACCCGCCCCACCTTCTATAACACTAGCAAATACAAATAGAAGTAAGTTGGGTAAGAACCCCCTTCCTACATAGACGTTAGTCAGGACCCCAATCGGCGAACTGGGACGCGTTTTTTAATCCCTAGGAAGTAAGTGAACTCCCCACCGAACCGTACGTGCACCTTTCAGCGCATACGGCTCTCCCCCTGTCTGCCTATATGAAACGGTATAGCACAACATCAGGAAAGTAGCGTAGAGAGTGATGTTGGCTGTGTCATTTCTGACACAAAGGTGTAGAGAGGCCAGAGCCAAAAGGTCAGTGGTCCCTGTAAGTTTGGCGATTTCGGGTATCTTGAACATACCAGAGGCGGGTCCACATACAGTCTTGCACCAGTTGGTTAGCATCGCTAGAGGTTCCCAATGAGAACCTCGTTAGACAGGCTGACCCCCTTTCTGAGTCAACTCCGAGATCGGTGGCCTGTTGGCCGTAGCCTTAGCTCCGGGGTCGGTGGTCTCTTCTCAGTACTACGAGGTCTCCGTACCCCCAGATCAATGGTAGATGAACCATTATGCTGGGTGGCATCCCGAGTTCCGGACATTCTTGTCATATCACATTTAGGTTGCTGCGCGTTAGCTTTAGTTTCCGACTTCTTCTCGGAGGGGTGTGACTACGTTCATTACGCAGAGCCCTACTCTTACTCTGTGTGAGTCACATCGGGCGCTATAGTGGATTTAAACCCGAAAGTGTTACAAACAACCCCCTAACCGTTTCTCGCAACCATGTGTGAAGTAGCTCGCGCTCGAGTAGTTCTTTTCTTCGGCCCGTCCACTTTCGGGTCCCGCTCTGCGCTTTTCGGACATGCTACACTCCCCTCCCCATTACTGGGTTTACAAGGCCCTAAGGTGACGCCCTTTTATAGCCGAGGATAAGTCCGATGCTTTATAGATTTGCTGCTCTCACGGGGAAAATTAGTGGTATGCGCTCTACTGGAATCAGTATTGCTAATCAAAGGATGGGCGTCGAGTACGGCCCCACCTGCTGATATCCTTAACGTAGTTCGCATAAAGACCGACATAGAGGTCATCTGATCGCCTCTAATCTACCCCCACTCCGGACCTGGTTGTGGTCTCCCTCCCCACCGTCCGGGTAATTTTCTCACGTCATTCTAGTTATTGGGAGTTAAGTGCGAACTCTTATAACTCTATTTCATTAAGGTTTGCGTCGTGGAAAGACAAACGACAAACTACAAGTGTGTTGATGTGTTGGTTATGATAGAAGAATAGGTGTTGCGCAGCGATAGTATTATCGATAGTAGTAACCCAAAGTTTAAGAGGCTAAGAGTGATAGAGAGGGCCTAGATTCATTTGGGCTCTCCCATTCTCCTTTCCCCCCCTAACGTGTGTTGCCCCCCACCCCCCCCCCCCAGCGTACCAGCCCCCACCTTTTTACTAACCCGGTTAGTAAAAAGAAAAAAGGAGCTGGTACGCTGGGGGGAGTGGAGTACTGGGGGTGAGGAATGAACTTGAAGTAGCGAAGTGAGAATCCTGCGTAGGAACCTCTGTGTACCGATAGATGACAAGGTCTGCAAAGAGGTACTTGTTTCCGGTTGATCCGAGCCATCATCTTACGAATGAGTCAAGTTTACTATTCATTGTTTTGAGATGTTTAAGATGATGCATCTCAACCTTCGAGGAGGTTCCACAGTTAGCACAGCATTGACCAAGGGCAGTGAGAGTTGATACCTTCCAGTCCTTCACATTCAATGGGTCCTTCAGGAGCTTGCCTCCTTGGAAGTTAGCAGGGCTTCTCCGTAGAGGTGGGCATTTGAAGTCCAATTGTACCACCATTCCGTTTCTCTTTTGGATGTTGATGGTCACGTTAGGTCCATATCTCGCCAAGCATTCTTTAATACCAATACCAAGCTTATTACAGATAGTGCGTTGTAAACTGGCACGTAGGATATAGTATATTATTCCGAGAGAGCTGATATTGTCCGCGAAGCTATAGAAGTTGACGAAACCTAGCATTATGGTTCTGAAGCGGAGGATCAGGTCTTTGACAGGACAGGCCAGGAATTGGTCAATTCCTCTGGGAGCCCAGCTTAGGGGGCGAGGTCTCCAGAAGCCTTTGTCCTTCAGGCGATTAACCAAAGTTTGGATTGGAGCGGTCATTCAGATTCCTCCCGCCGATCTGGGGTTGGGAAGAGGACCTTTGACTGGGGCTTTCCGTTGGATGTACACACCAAGGAACTTAACCCCTTTCCAGTCGGGTGTTCGTTATCAAGGTCTTTTCCTCTCCTCCCCCCCCCCCTAACCCCCCTAACAAACCGACCCAATTCATTATAATATAATGAATTGGGTCGTTGTGTTAGGGGGGGAAAAGAGGGTCAGTTTGAGTGACTTAAGGAATCCGCCGATCTCTGCTTTCAGCTGGAGGGCTAGCTGTTTAGTTCCTCACACACCTACCAGTCAGTCATCGGCGTAGCGAACATATCGAAGTTGTGAGAACCGAGGATTGGGGATAGCAGTCCGGAGGCGTCTGCGAAGGCGAAGGGCGGGACCAAGTTCTGAGTATTCTTTCTTTCTTCTGAGTCTCGCTATCCGGCTGTTCAACCTAGTATATTCTGGATTGGCAGTGTAGGCAGGTTCGTCTTGGGAGATACGGGCTCTTTCGAGTTTCCGTTCTTCTATGTAAATATCCAGCTCGTGAAGCACTAGGTTCGAGAGAAGAGGGGAAATGATACCACCTTGGGGGACGCCTACGTCGGATGTAACAAATATTCGCTTCTTCTTCTTGGTATCGAATTCAACATAGCCGGCCTTCACTAGCTTTCAGAAGAGGTTGATAAGCTGTCTTTCACAGAAGTGCTTTGCCAGAAGCCGTTCAAGCATATGATGGTCGATAGAGTCGAAGAAGCTTTTAATGTCACCTTCGATGATTCAAGGAACACCCCTTCAGGAGCGGACCTCTCGGAGGGCTGTGTGACAGCCACGGAAGGGGCGAAACCCATGAGAGGAGTTGTGAAATTTAGGTTCTAATACTGTTTCAAGAACCATATTCATGGCCTGTTGTATGATTTTATCGCGTGGCGAGGCTATCCCTAAAGGGCGGAGTTTCCCGTTTGCCTTAGGAATGTATACGCGCCTGTTGGGTCTAAGCTTGAAAGATTCCAAGCGTAGCTTCCGAGAGGCTCTTTCAAATCAGTCAACGGAGATACCGTCTAGGGTTTCCCTAGTCGTTCCTCTTACCATGTTTCCAGGTTTGGATTTGATGGATTCGTATGCCAACTTCAAGACTTCCCTATTGGTGAGGACTTCAAAGGCGTTGGAGACTTTTCCATCTAGATCCTTTTGGAGAAGGGCTTTGATGATTTCGGCTGGAGAAGGAGAGGGATCAGGTTTAGACATAAGTTGAATTTTTTTTTTAGCTCCGCGACTCCGCGAATGATTTATCTTTTTTTTTGCGCTCTCGCTTGTCCTGCGTCTTGGTCTTTCCTGCATAAGGGTTCATTCCTTAAGAGGCCCTTGGGGTCCAGCTTTAAGAGCTTGATCCACCCCTAGGGTTGCCCAACACGGGCTTCTCAGCCTGATGTGTCAGACCGCCCCGATTCAATCCTGTAGCGGTTGGGTGGAGCTCCATCGGCACGCACCTAGGGGTGATAAGTCACCCTTAGTTCCTGCTCGCATCCCACGAGAAGGCCGACTATTTCCCCCTTCTCTCTTCCTTTTCATTCTGAAAAGGTAGAGAGATGGGGGCAAGAACAAGCCCTGAGTGTCTGACCTTCCCGTTACTATACTTGGAGTTCTCAAGGATTAGGGAATGCACTAGTCCGAACCATTAGGTTCGCCTTTTGCGGACTGCGCATCCAAGAGGTACCTACACACTACCTGGTTCGCTAATGTAACAGGCTAACAGAGTGTAGGACGTCTTTTTTGATTAACGCTTCAGAATTTTCTTTATCCCACGATCGATGGCCCTGCAGAATCAGGATTCAGCGAACTAGTGGTTGGCCTCGAAAGGGGATCAGTCCGGACTTGCTAGAGTCTTCCATAACTCTAGGGACCGTCCAACCAGATTAGTAATCTGGGGGTAGCAGCGAGAGAGAAAAAAAAACACACACAAGTTAGGCGAGATAGTTGAATGTTGTGAGCTACTGTGAGAGAGGAACGTTTTCTAGCCACGTTAGTAGTGGCAAGCAAGAATGCCGTTAAACGGCGCACACTAGGAGGTAACAGCCAGAAGCTTATATTATTTAATCTAGGGAATCTATATAATTAAGTAATTTCTTACCCATACGGACTATGTCTTCATCCATTATAAATCTTATAATGGAGCTTCGCGTGTAGTCTCTGAGGATCCTACTCATAAATAAATTACTTTGGTTTCCTGCATAACCCTCCCATGTATGTATATGTATTACGACTAGTTCAGTTATTTACTAACTTTATGACAGCTACCTAGATAATCCGCCCAACTAGGTGTCTATACATCTGTTGACTGGATAAATTAATCCAATTTCGAGAGATTACATGCCTATAGCGAAGTAATAATTAGAAAATTCACATTCTCTAACGGCATTCCCTTGTTTTAGAGAAAAAACGTGCTTAAAATAAGCGTATGTATCTAATATAGACCCTTCAGATGATCCCAGCTGAAGTCAGTTCTTTTTGTATTCATTCGACTTCTAACAAGTTCTACTGTGTTTATACCTTCCTCAGTATAATGTTGAGAATTAATAATTAAATAGGCAACCTTTTCTCAATCTTTATAATCTAAATATTTACTTGAAAATAAAGGATATTTATTAAAATAGTTAATAATAATATCTAAAGATACTTTACTAGATGCTGTTAGAGTATAGTATGTATTATTTGTAGATTTCTGTGTTCTAGTTAACAATTTACAATTTAAGAATAGACATATTTGATTTAAAATATCAAAATAACTGTCATTAGTAGTTGGATCTAAAATTCTTTGTTCAATTCTCAATCTACAAGAAATCTTTCTTTTTGTTTTGCCCTGCTTCACACTCTCTACTTTTTTCAATAAAGTAAAAGAAGTCAAAATGACTTCTTTTTCTTTTTTGAAAAAAGAAGAGAGAGGAAGCAGCTCTTCTGTTTTAGTATATTGTACAGAGAAACTACCATCTGCATCCACAAATCCACTTAATCAACTACTGTTTTCTAAATTATCTTTATTTAAAGGTAATTTGGATAGACCAGTACTATGATTTTTATTTAACCAATCTATTAAATTATATAGTTGATGTATTTTAGGTGTTCTTAATTCACCATTTATTAAATTAACTATCTTTTTTAAACCAACTACCGGTGAAACTACTAAAACACAAGCATTATCTTTAGGTTTATATCTGATAAGTTGGGTAAGAACCCCCCTTCGATAAGGTGGATCGCTCCGGAATCCGTTCTAACTCAATCTACTAAGATTCTTTTACCAAGGAGTCCGAGGGTTCGACTCGGAACGCCGTGCTACTCCCTCAAAGGTCAGTGAACTCCCCACCGAACCGTACGTGCACCTTTCAATGCATACGGCTCTCCCCCTGTCTGCCTATATGAAACGGTATAGCTTACTGTCAGTGAAGAGAAGAGGGTATTGAGAGGACAGTGGGCTGTGTCATTTCTGACACAAAGGCTACGTTAATAGGGACAATCCATCGGAGGCCTACTACGGCAATTTTTGCTTTGCGAGTCACGATTAATGTAGCCAGTACTTCTCGAACAAGTCCCGGCGCCCCCATTAAAGGTGGTCCCGCATTGTTATTATGGTCAAGTCGCGCGTATAGATTGTTTTTTAACATTTTTGAGCATTCAGGTTAGTACTCAATTAGACAGGCTGATTCCCTTTCTGGGTTAACTCCGGGATCGGTGGTCTGTTGGGATGACCCTCAACTCCGTGATCGGTTGTCTTTTTCCAGTACTACGAAATCTCCGTACTCCCAGCTTGGGTATGGTCGCCCATTTCCAAGACTGGGAAGCATCCCGAATTCCATTTACTCTTGTCAATTGTACATTTAGGTTATTTCTCTCTCGATATATTTACCGTATTCTCTTCGGTGAGGCGAGACTACGTCCGCTACTTAGGACCAGGTCTACATCCTAAGTGAGTCCCGATGGGCATGAGTGTGGATTATCCCATATGTATTGTGTCCATCCCCATATCCGTTTCCTATAACCATGTGTACTGTAGCTCGCGCGAGAGTTGACTTTGCTTCGGCCCTACCACTCGTGGGTCCCGCTTCGCGCTTTTCAGACATGCTACACTCCCCTCCCCATTGCTGAGTTTTCAAGGCCCTAGGGTGACGCCCTTTAAGGCCGAGGATAAGTCTGATGCTTTATAGATGTTAATCTCAAAGGTTAGTTAAGTGTAGATCTTCCACTAGGTTTAGTGTTTCTAATCAAAGGATGAGCGACGAGTACGGCCCCTACCTACTAAAACCTTTCTTGTTTCAGATCTAGTGTCCAAATTAGGGCACCTAATCGCACTTAGCTACTCCATCCTACCTCTCTTCCTTTTCTTTCAGAAAAGGTAGAGAGGACGGAGCGAATTGTGGTCGCCCTCCTTCCCTCTCCTAGGTAAAGGGTACTTGTAACCTTTTCTATCTTAAATTGGTTCTCATGGTGGAAAATAGTCCATGAGTCACAGTCGAAAGTGGCAAAAAAATGTGAGAGGCAGAGACGGCAGTGGGGAGATACGAAGGAAAGCTATAAGTGAAGAGTGCTAGGTTATGTTCAGATCGGTTTCCCTTCTCATTTGATAGTTTTGAAGTGTTGGAGAGACATACCAAGGTAGTTCCCACTGTGTACTTGTTTGGTGACAAGGTCTACAGAGAGGAACTTGTTTACGGTTTATACTAACCATCATTTTTCCAAAAGAATCGAGTTTGACATTAACCGTCTTAAGATGTTTGAGATGGTGCATTTCAACTCGGGAAGTACTCCCGCAGTTGGCACAACATTGACCAAGTGCAGTGATAGTAGATACTTTCCAGTCCTTGATAAGGAGTGGGTCTCTAGAGCGTTCCGTCCCTTTGAAATTCATTCTATTCTTGCGGAGAGGAGGGCAGGCAAAGGATAGCATGACAGATGAACCGTCCCACTTGTAGATCCGTATTGATACCGAGGGTCCATACTGGGCGAGGCATTTACGATACCCTATATTTTCTTTCCTCTGAATTGTTCTTTGAAGACTAGATAGGAGGAGGAAATAGACATAGCGTAGGGTGTAGATGTTATCTGCAAAGCTGTAATAGTTTAGTATACCGGAGAGGATTGAACGGAACCGAAGTATTAAGTCCTTGAGAGGGAAGGGAATGAATTTCTCAACTCCCATGGGGATAGGTCCATTAGGACCAGATTTCCAGAATCCCTTTTCTTTTAGACGTTTAGCTAGGATTTTCAGAGGAACTCCCATTCAGATTTCACCAGCAGCTTTCGGTTTGCTTAGAGGTCCGTTGACTGGAGCGATACGTTTGATAAGGGTTCCAAGAAATTTTACTCTACTTGAGCGGACATTAGTGATGAGGGTTTTCTCTTCAGATAGTGTCAGCTTGAGCGAGTTGAGGAAGAGAGCAACGTCTGACTTCAGGCTAACAGCCAGGGATTTAGGGCCCCAGACTCCTATCAATCAGTCATCAGCGTAGCGGACATATTTTAACCGACTGTACCTAGGATTAGGGATGGAGGTTCTAGTTCGACTTCTATGCCAAAGTGCAGTAGTTAGAGCTGGTCGGTCGCCCTTTTTTCGGGCGCTACGGACCTTCGTGTTCCATCTTGTGTATTGGGGGTTGGTTAGGGAGACGGGCTCACCATTACTGAGGTCAATCCGTTCCTGTATCCGAGCCTCCATGTAGATGTCGAACTCATGTAAAATCAAGTTGGAAAGTAAAGGTGAGATTATACCTCCTTGTGGGACTCCCATTTCAGCAGCAATATATTTCCGTTTCTTATTGTCAAATTCAATATACCCAGCCTTAACCATCTTCCAGTAGAGGTTGAAGAGGCGTCTCTCCACACAATGTTTTTCTAGTAAATGTTTAAGGACGTGGTGAAATACGTAATTTTTGGGAAAATGTTGGGGAGTGGGATGTAGGGGGGGTTGGGTTTTTGGGGGAGGATTCTTTTGAAAATATGGGTTCAGTATTGGATAATGGGAGGGGGGTGTGAAGTAATGTGTATGTATTCCCACTATCGAGCTCTCATCCAGCCATTGAGTCTGGATGAGACTCGATAGGGTGGTAATATATACACAATGTTTTTCTAGTAAATGTTTAAGGACGTGGTGATCAATGCAATCGAAGAAACTTTTGATATCGCCCTCGATGATTCAGGGAACACCTTTTCAGGAGCGAATTCTCTCAAGAGCAGTGTGACAGCCTCGATTAGGGCGAAAACCATGTGAGGAGTCAAGGAATTTAGGTTCAAGGATGGTCTCTAGCACCATATTCATGGCTTGTTGAATGATCTTGTCGCGTGGGGAGGAGATTCCTAGTGGACGACGTTTCCCATTAGCTTTGGGGATGTATACGCCCGCGAAGCTGGACCTGGCTTAGGCTTGTATTTTTCATACTGTAGCCTTACGGAGGTCTTTTCGAATCATTCTTCGGAGATTCCATCCAGAGTTTCTCTTGTGGAGCCTCTGACCATGTTTCCGGGTTTGGATTTGATGGTTTCGTATGCAAGCTTCAGGATCCTTACACTTGTGAGGGTCTCAAAGACGTTGGTATAACGACCATCAGGTCCTCGGCGGAGAAGAGAAAGGATAGTTTCAGCTGGAGTAAGTTTATTTTCTTTCATGATAAATGTTAAATTTGGGCGCTATCGCTTGTCCTGCGTCTTGGTCTCTCCTGTACAGTCTTTTTTTCTTCAAGAGATTCCCTGTTCTCCAGCTTTGGGAGTCTGTTTCCACCCACTTACACGGACCTCTCAGCCTGATGTATAAGCCCATACGGTTCATGCCACTTATAAATGGTTGGGAGGGATTCCTTTCAGCATGCTCCTAAGAGTAAGAGGTTCTTCGCATCCATTCCACTCCATTCGACACATGGCTTTAGTAGCATAGCTACAGTGGTTTGGTACCTGTTAAGTCATCTCAATCTTAGTTCCTGCTCGCATCTCACAAGAGAGCTAACTATTTCCCCACAGGCTGTGGCTACCTAACGCCTGAGGTGTTAGACATCCCTGTTACTATACTTGGAAAGTCAGGGGGTTGAGAGAAGCACTTGTCAGAACCCTGAGGTTCGATCGTACGGTTTGCGCATCCAAGAGGTACCTACACACTACCTGGTTCGCTTATGGTTACAGGCGTGGACGTTTTTTTGATTAACGCTTCAAAAAAGTTTCTTTATCTTCTATCCTTTGCTTGGGGTTCAGGAGCCCAGCAGACAAGTGATAGCAAAGGTAGAAGATGGGCCCGGACTTGATAGGGTAATTCCGACCCTATGAACCGTCATATCAGTTAGTAACTGGATGGTGTTAAGATTAGGCACTGTAAGTGAGATAGAGGAAAGGTTTAGTCAACTTTAGTGAGAGTTGGACGTTTTCTAGACACGTTAAGCAGTGTCGGGCAAGAGTACTGTTAGACGGCGCACATCCTGATCCTATAATACCAAGTAATTTTTGGGCTAAAGCCTCATTTTTCAAACCAAAAGTTATACAGAATCTGGGATTATGAGTCTTTTTACCGCCCTGTTTTTGAATTCATATATGACCATCGCCCTCGAATAACCCAGCTAAATATGAGCTGAATACACTTTTGCTATTGACTATAGGGAAGATTGATTTATTACTACTTTTTATTGCTGAAAAGGTTCTCTTTTGAATATGATAACTACCAAACTTTTTATGATTAACTTTAGTAATAGTTTTACGGGATTTTTTAATTAATCCTACACCCCCCCAGCGAAGCAGCCCCCACGCGTGGGGGGAGAGGCGGATTGTATTTAATAAAACAGGTGTAATGTTGCATAAGTAGTCTATAAAATAAATACAAATAGTATCTATGAAACAAGCTTTTAATTTTTTCTCTAGGAGGCCCAGTTCTTTTGCCATGTCTGGACCCCCCACTAGTAATGGTAATAAGAAATTACCACTAGAGATGGAATCTCGCTCGCGCGAAAATCCCCTCAAGGAACCGCACGTGCCAGTTACCCGGCATACGGCTCGACGTAGAAACACGGTTTTGAACTAGTACCGAATGTAATAACCTCTGTACTACTTCATTGCCGCGGCTATAACCTACTCTAGTTGGTAGGCAGGTTTTAAGGGTATTTTCCTAACTCCTCCAAAAGATGTTCCCCTTCCAGTCGTATTCAAGTGACTTGGTGACAAAAGTCCCTTTTTTTTAAAATTAAAATTAAAATTAAAATTTAAATTTAAATTTCAATTTAAATTGAAATTTAAATTTAAATTTAAATTGAAATTTAAATTGAAATTTAAATTTAAATTTAAAGGCCCAGATCCGGCCTTTACCCTTCCTCTTCTTTGCGTTGTCCCCAGTACGAGCCCCTGGGCGAGCTAACAACTCAGTCTTATTTCGTTAACCCCAGTACGACCAGCTGGCGCGATTCATAATTACTCTAAGGTTTCGCCGATTTGGATTGGGTAAGTCGAATCTGTCTTATTTCGTCCTGGGTATCAGTCGTGCCTCAGTTTTACCTTTGGCGCCCTTAGTCCCGCGAAAAATATATATATATATATATATTTTTTACGTTTTCATCATATATATTAATATTTACAATATATAATATATATAATGAAAACTACTTCTGGCTTCTTCTTTTGATTTTCCGGTTAGTGATCTTTCCGGTGGTGTTGTCAATGACATCACGAATGTAGCAATTGTAGGTTCTTGATATCCATGCGAGGACCTTTCTTCGCTATTGGTTGTTTGTGATGTATGTGTATGTTCCCCTCTATCATTTGATCAGGAGTGATTGGCAGTGTACAGGTTTCGCATAAGCCTTTTTGCTTTTTCAACAGTTTATCTTTGAAGGGTGCATGATCACTGTGGGCTAGAAAGCTGACATTTGTTTGATACTCAACTAACTCCATGTACTTGTTATCATAAGCGTGTATGGTAGTCAAGGCTTTACTTAAATCGTATTTAAAGGCAGCTACGATTTTACATGTGTTTAGAGGATCCACCAAATATATCCTTTTTCCTTCTTGTTTACCTTTGTCTTTAAATCTTGACTCGTTCAAGGTCATTCCTCGGAATGTTCACTTCCGTCCCTTGAATCTCTTACTTTTGACTTCCTCTCCTTGTTCCGTCTCGCCCGTAAAGTAAGATTGAGCTATAGATACTTTTCCTCATCTCGGGTGTTTCTTTTGGGCTCATCGTCAAGCAAATCTGTATATGGCTTGTCTTACAATATCCCTGTAATATGAGGAGTTTCCTAAGTTATAGTAGTTGGCTCATCCTCTGATTATAGGGTTCAAGATACTTATGAGCTCATAAGCCGTTAAATTGCTTGACTTCCTAAAGATTTCCCGAAGTTTTAATATGATCCCAGATACTTTCTTCTTGTTCGGATACATGGCAATTGCGGATTGATCGCTATGACGGTATACCATCGCACGATCATGTCTTCATTTACTTTGGTATTGGAAGGTGTATCCCAGAAAATTCAGTACGCTTTTGGGCTGAGATAAGGTTAGTAAGGTGGTTTTCTCTGCTGACAGCTGTAGTCCTCTTTCTATTAAGTAGTCCTCTACCGCTGGCTTTACATATTTTTCCAATAAGTGTTTGCTACGAGCGAGTATTACGAAGTCGTCTGCAAATCTAATTACCTGTAGATTTGTGGCAATCCGAGTCTTCGTTCCGTCTCTGTATTTTATTACTATTCTTCTTTCTTTGCTCCACCCCCCCCTCAGCGAAGCAGCCCCCCCACTTTTTCAGAATGAAAAAGATGGGGATAAAGGAGTGAGAGAAAGAATAGAATCATATACTGCTTTCTCCAATCCGTTGAGAGTGAAGTTGGCCAGAGTGGGACTTATGATCCCTCCCTGCGGAGTTCCCGTATCAGTCGGGAGATATTTCCCTAGGTAAATTGCACCTGCTTTCAACCAGGCTTCTAGTATTTCTTTGTGTTGAGGTGGAAGTCATATGTTCTTTAGCAGTCATTCATGGCTAATGTTATCGAATAATCCTTTGATGTCTGCGTCAAGTATCCATTTGTTTTCCTTTCCTCTTTCCATTAAGCCAGCATTCTGTAGTTGTCTTCTTAACGTTCCTAAGGCGTTCTTTGCAGTACGGAAACGCCGGTAACCATAACTATGTATGTCACTGTTGTAGGGTAAGGACCCCCCTTGATTAATTCTTTTCATCGAAAAAAGGCTGTAGACCCCCTCAAGGTAAGTGAACTCCCCTCCGAACCGTACGTGCACCTTTCAGCGCATACGGCTCTCCCCCTGTCTGCCTATAAAAAACAGTATAGTCAATATGTCCGCGAAGCAAAAGGGAAGAGGATGGCATTTGACAGAGCCATTTCTGACTCTAAGGCTTTAGTGCTGATAGGGATGATCATTCATTGGGTATACTGGACTTGGTGATTCTTAAAGAGAGGTCTCTTCTAGTGGCGGTGAAGAGTCTACGTGAGAAGGGTTCTTGAACAACCCTTTCAGTCCCGGACGGGTTCTTATAGATCACAAAGTTAGTATCCGTGCAAGGATTCATTTTTCAGCTCGGAGAGCAGGTGCTCCCTCTAAGACAGGCTGACTCCCTTTCCTGGTCAACTCCGAGTTCGGTGGTCTCTTGGTTGGTAGCCTCAACTCCGGGGTTGGTGGTCTGTTCCAGGTACTACGAAGTCTCCGTACCCCTAGGCTCGATTCTCGTGACACTTCCAAACTTATTAGCGTACGATTGAGGCTAGGCGGCATCCCGAATTCCAATTATTTCAGTCCTTGACTCATTTAGGTAGGTTTGCTTTCGCTGTGCTTTTACGGTTTTCTTCTCCTAACGTGTGTAGGGGGGAAACTTCGTTCGTTGTACAGGACGAACTAAAAACCCTGTACGAGTTTCCATGAGAGCCGAAGCAGGCCAGTCTCATAAGTGTAGTGGCCAACCCCGCACCTGTTTTTTTTCTACCATGTGAGTCCTAGCTCGCGCAAGAGACGTTGTCTGCTTCGGTCCTCCTGCCTTAGGATCCCGCTCCGCGCTTTTCAGACATGCTACACTCCCCTCCCCATTACTGGGTCTGCGAGGTCATAAGGTAACGACCCTTTTAAGACCGAGGATAAGTCTGATGCTTTACAGATTTGCTATAATTATCGGGTAAATAGGATCTCCTTTCCTATTTCCCTCCCGTTATTCCATTAACGGTAAGAAAAAAGAAACTTGTTATTTCCAATGCTGCTCCGTGGAAAAAGCGAAGTCAGCTACATATATATTAAACGGTGATAGGTTGGATTGTAAGATTTTAGAGAGGCTAAGAAATTGGTGTCAAGAGAGCTAAGTGGTGAGAGGGTTAAGCTCATTTGGCTGTTCCTTTTCATTTTAAATATTGGAAGTGACGCAATGACATACCGACATATTTCCCGTTGTGTACCTTAATATGACAAGGTCTACAGAGGGGTACTTGTTTCCGATTGATCGACGCCATCATTTTCCCGAATGAGTCCAATTTAGCGTTCATAGTTTTTAAGTGTTTGAGGTGATGCATTTCAACATTCACTGTAGAGGCACAGTTAGCACAAATTTTGACAGGGCGGATATTCTAGATACTTTCCAGTCTTTACGGGATAGAGGATCTATCTCAGGTTCCCCAGAGAAGTTGTAGCGTCATGTGATTAGAGAGGGGAGTGGGAAGTCGAGTTCTACTCATTTCTTGGTCGAGTTTTTATAAATAGTTAAGGAAATATTGGGACCATAGATTGTTTATTTTTAGTTCCTGCTCGCACCCCACAAAAGCGCCGACGACTAAGTCTGGTCATCCAATGTTACTATACTTAAGATTATAAGGGACGGAAGGTGCACTAGTCCGAGTCATAATTCGACTGTGAGGGTGTGCATCCAGGAAGTACCTACACACTACCTGGTTCGCTAATGGTTCAGGCGTGGACGTTTTTTTGATTAACGTTTCAAATGTATTTCATTTATCCCTCTGTTTAGCTTGGCTTTCAGGAAGAAGCGCAGACTAGTGTTCGCTAAGCAGGGGATCGATCCGGACTTAGCGGGGTTTTTCCGACCCCGTGTACCGTCTTCTTAGATTCTTTCTTTGAGAATAAAGAAGGTTATGGTGGAAAAAGGTATATATGTAGTTTAATTATTGCAGGGAAAAAAAAGTAACTGACAATTACAGGAACGAATTCTGAGCCCATTGAAGGCCAAGCTGAAAGATTGTTAGACGGCGCACTAGTTCGACTACAGGTTCTAATACTAGATTCAACAAGGATTGTAAGGCTCGGTCCTTTATGGTAGGAATTCCCAAAGGCCGCATCTTTCCATCTCCCCCCCTGTCCCTTCTCTCTTCCTTTTCATTCTGAAAAGGTAGAGAGAGCCCAGAGGGGGGGAAGGAGGCTTTAGGGATTAGGACTCTTCTGACAGGGCTAGCCTTGTATGGTTTCTGGCTTCTCAAGATCTTCTTGAGCCATTCCACCAGTTCAATTTTTTGCTCTGCAGTGGTCTCCTTTGTTAATGTTTCATTATCAACTCCAGCTGTTCCGCTTCCCTTATTTTTCAGTAAATTGGCCACGGTCACTATACGAAAGGTGAGTGACTCGGCCAATAACTTTTGCATGTTCTGTACTTCTTTAGCTCCTGATCCATGTTCCTTAGCTTTCTTAGCAAGCTCTCGTTGCGCTTCAAATACTTCGTCGTTCATTCCAGCTAATTCTATTGAATTAGGTCATTTCAGACGGGGTTGTCCCTTGCTATCTTTATTATTTAAAGGGTCCTTGCTTGGTTCTTCCCTTTCAGTCTTCTTCGCAGAGGTGCTAAGCTTCCTACGCAATGCGGAATTTAGCCACACTTTCGTGTCACAGTCATGTCATCGTGGGAGTTGGGCTCCCAGTTTCAAGATGCTGTAGGCCATTGGCCCCTGCCGTTCATCTTTCGACCTTCCTTCCGTTCGATGTATTCCAGGATGAACCCAGCACAGGAGGATCATCGCTAGAAGAAATTCGTTGACTCATCTGTTATCCTTCGCATTACCGAAGGCATTCGCTTGGTCCGTTATCTTGCCCCCGTCCAAGCACTTCATGACTGACCTTACGGCTTTGCACATGAAATAGTCAGTGACGTTGATTCTCAAACCTGCGAATCAACCTTGATAACCTCCAATTGAGAGGTATTTTCCGGAGTGCCCGGGCTGAAATGTGGTGCTGATGTAACGGCAGTATATTACTGCTGTTAGGATGTTGGAAAGGAGCCTTCCTGTTCAGGAATTGGGTACTAGGTCGACATATCCGGCGCGGTCTTTAACGCAAGATACTAGTTTTTCTTCCCACCAACCCGGTACTAAGTTGGTTATCGCTGGTCCTGTTTTCATACAGAAGTTCGCTCTCGCTACTCCTCTCCTCATCTCTCATCTTAAGGAACGCTTACTCTTGTTTGTTTGTATGTACCAACAATTTCTTCTATTCACCCGGCCTTCTGACATCCCCTCGTTGGAGGATGCCATCCAGGATAATCCCGACCTCATAGTGTCGACTCAGTCAAGTAATTGCTTACTCACTCCACACTCGTCCCGTCGTAAAAAACCTCCGATTAAAGCAGGCATAACCATAAAGAATATCATTAAAATGGCGTGCGCTGTTATTACACTGTTGTAGAGTTGGTTATCCGATACATATTGTACCCCAGGAGCTGCTAATTCTAGGCGCACTATGACGGAAAATGCAGTTCCTACTAACCCTGAAAATAAAGCAAAGATTAGATATAATGTTCCAATATCTTTAGCGTTGGACGATAAAAACCACCGTTCGGTAGGGTAGGGATCCTCAACAGTAAACCCCCCTCCAAACCGTACGTGCACCTTTCAATGCATACGGCTTTCCCCCTGACTCCCCCTATAAGAGAGGATTTAGTTGATGTAAGAGCAGTTCTTTTCCCTCTTTCCCAACTTCCAGCTCCCAACCCTTGAGGGGCTTCTAACCCATGGGGGACTCAAGGGGGGATCCTGGCAAGGGGAAAAGAAAAAAAAATAAAGTTAAATGGCCCATTGAAGGAGGTTTTGTTAACCACAACGTACCTAAGGGGTGGTTCGCTCTCCCATCGTCACTTGCACCAGCCTAGGCCATTCTTTACATAGAAGTAACTTTATTTTAGACAAGTTGTTGCCAACTTGCAGGTTAAAAAATTCACATAGCAGTAGGTCGCCTGGTTCCTATTGCCTCTACTGTAGGCCTAGGCTGAGTTTTCCCTGAGTAACTTCTGTACCCAAGGTCATCCGCTCTGATGTTGGTTTGATTTAGTTCATTTTTTCTTACATTCAACTGTGTTGTTTCCAACACAAAGGCATTGAGTGCAAAACTGACTGACGGTAGATAGATGAATCACAGGGATTCCATGCTGCAGACAGTTTATGGCTTTTTTGGTCAGGCTGACCCCCTTCCTGTGTCAACTCCGGGATCGGTGGCCTTTTGATATTATCTCAGCTCCGGGATCGGTGGTCTTTCCATCAGTACTACGAGGTCTCCGTACTCCCGCTCGTTTCCTCCCATATTCTCTCTCCTCTTTTTTCTTTTTACTAACCGGGTTAGTAAATACATGTAAAAAGTAAAAAGGTGCGAACCAGCTCGGAATGCAAAATATATATATATATTTTGCATGTACGTTTAAAAATAAAAAAAATATATATATATATACATTTTTTGTTTTTTTAAACTACATTTTGTCCTACCCAAACTTAAAACGTAGGACAAATGAGAGAGCTGGTTCGCTGGAGAGAGAATATGGGGGGAGGAAACCCCTCAGCTAGGTCTGGAAGTCTGACCAACTAAGGTCATACTTTCATACCCGATTCTTCGGACGGGAGCATCCCGAGTTCCAAATATATACGTCATTAGGCCACTTAGGTTGTTTATCTACCGAATGTTTTAATCTCTTCTTCCGAGTTGGGAGGTACAAAGTATCCTGATACTTAACCGTGAACCAAAGTCAAGTAGTATGTACCAGGGGCGTAGATGCTATCTAATGTAGTTCAAGTACAAAAGATCTATCCCCCCATGATTCGCCTCCAATCCCGCATTCCTCTCTTTCAACCATATGGTCTGTAGCTTGCACTCAAGTTGATCGTTGCTTCGGACCCTGCATCTTAGGGTTCCCGCTCAAATGCTTTTCAGACATGCTACACTCCCCTCCCTGTTACCAGGTTTACAAGGCCTTGGGCGACACCCCCTTTAAGCCGAGGATAAGTCTGATGCTTTACAGATCTTTTCGAACAGTGGATTACCGTATGGCTCAGCTAACCACTGTCCTATGATACTTTCTGGCCTGGTTCGTTCAGGCAAGCGTATATATTGTTAAACGGCGCACGTTCACAACGAAATATTCCTCACGCAACAGTTTATTTTATTACTCATCTATAGTACGATTTCAAAATTAAAACATATTTCTTCTTTTTAATCTTGAAATAAAGCTTATTTAAGCTTAGTTTCCTCCCTTTAATCGCTTACTTTTTTGAGATTTAAGATTTGTATATTTCTTTAGCATCTCTCTGATGCATCCCCTAGCTTGCTTAGCTGACCAGTGTTGGTTAGCTCGAGCCATTGGCCCCCCCCCC
>Ga0307511_10001018_pt1 | contig 29761 bp, 27 predicted proteins | sample 13_EM_MG_FD_200266 | JGI IMG/M metagenome (GOLD analysis project Ga0307511, IMG submission 200266) | Populus trichocarpa ectomycorrhiza microbial communities from riparian zone in the Pacific Northwest, United States - 13_EM | ecosystem: Host-associated > Plants > Roots > Unclassified | place... | reverse complement strand
GGTCCATTGCATGACCACCCAGCAGGGTTTCACCCGCGCCGACGCGCTCAAGCGCCCCTTCGGCAACGGCAACGACCGCTCCGACATCGAAGCCATCGTCGCCTACATCTCCAGCGAATCGCGCGGCGTGAAAATGAACGTGGCGCTCTCGCATCCCAAGGAGCGCGAAGCCTACGCCCTGGGCAAGAAGATTTTCTTTTTCCGCGGCGGCCCGCATGACTTTGCCTGCGCCACCTGTCATAGCGAGAGTTCCAAGCGCATCCGCCTGCAGGACCTGCCCAACCTGACCGAGACCAAGGACGCGCAAAAGGCTTACACCACCTGGCCCGCCTACCGCGTCTCGCAGGGCGAGCTGCGCACCATGCAGTGGCGCCTGAACGACTGTTTCCGCCAGCAGCGCTTTCCCGACCTGCAGTTCGGCTCCGAAACTTCGGTGGCCCTGCTGACCTACCTGGCGCGCAACGCCAACGGTGCCGAGTTCAACGCACCGGCGATCAAGCGCTGAACCGGGAGAGAACCAGATGAAACCGAATCGTAAAATCATCGCTGCCTTGGGCGGCGCCGCAGCCGCCGCTTTCCTCGTGGCCGGCTGCGCCGGCATGCCGCAAGTGAGCGACGAAAAAGCCGCCGCCGCGCTCAAGGACTCGTTCAAGGAACGCGGCCAGGCCAAGATGGACCGCCTGGACCAGGACGAGGTGCAAAAGACCTGCTCCGTGGCCGACGGCAAGATGCCCGACAAGGCCACCCTCGAAGCCCTGGAGAAGGCGCAACTGGCGGCGGTCAAGTACCCGGCCGACGGCAAGCTCCTGGGCGACTGGCGCGAAGGCGAGCGCACCGCCCAGACCGGTACCGGCAAGCAGTACAGCGACAACCCGGCCGTACCCTCCGGGGCCAACTGCTACGCCTGCCACCAGATCACCCCGCAGGAAATTTCCTACGGCACCATCGGGCCTTCGCTGCTGGGCTACGGCAAGATCCGTGGCAACACCGAAGCGATCCAGAAGTACACCTACGGCAAGATCTACAACTCGAACGCCTACAGCGCGTGCTCGAACATGCCGCGCTTTGGCCACCAGGGCATCCTCACCGAGGCGCAGATCAAGAACGTCACGGCGCTTCTGCTCGATCCGGAATCACCAGTCAACAAGTAGCCATTTGAAAGCGGCGGGGAGCGCGCGGGAAAGCCCCCGCGCCCCCGCTCTTTTTTCACCGTCTTTATCAGAGATCACTTATGGATCGCCGCGAGTTCCTCAACCTTCTCGCCATCGCCGCCGCCAGCGGCACTCTCGTGCGCGCAGGCGATGCCGGCGCGGTAGACCCGGCCGCCAGCCTGTACGACGTGAAGAAATTCGGCAATGTGCACTTCATGCACTTCACCGACTGCCACGCGCAATTGCTGCCGGTGTATTTCCGCGAGCCCAACGTGAACCTCGGCGTGGCCGAGGCGGTGGGCCGCCCGCCGCACCTGGTGGGCGAGGCGTTGCTCAACTATTTCAAGATGAACCCGCGCATGGCCAAGGCCGGCTATCCGGCGGACCTGGCGCGCAATGTGGCGCATGCCTTCACCTATCTGGACTTCGCGCAAGCCGCCAGGAAATACGGCAAGACCGGGGGCTTCGCGCACCTGGCGACGCTGATCAAGCAAATCCGCGCCAGCCGCCCCGGCGCGCTGCTGCTCGACGGCGGCGACACCTGGCAGGGCTCGGCCACCGCGCTGTGGACGCAGGGCCAGGACATGATCGACGCCTGCAAGCTGCTGGGCGTGGACGTGATGACCGGCCACTGGGAATTCACCCTGGGCGCCAAGCGCGTCGAGGAAGTGGTGGCCAAGGACTTCAAGGGCAGGACCGACTTCCTCGCGCAAAACATCAAGACCGCCGACTTCGGCGACCCGGTCTTCGCGCCGTACACGATGAAGGAAATGAACGGCGTGCCGGTGGCGATCATCGGCCAGGCCTTCCCCTACACGCCGATTGCCAACCCGCGCTACTTCACCCCGGACTGGAACTTCGGCATCCAGGACGAGAACCTGCAAAAGCAGGTGAACGAGGTACGCGGCAAGGGCGCGCAGGTAGTGGTGCTGCTCTCGCACAACGGCATGGACGTGGACCTCAAGCTCGCCACCCGCGTCACCGGCATCGACGCCATTCTCGGCGGCCACACGCACGACGGCGTGCCGGCCCCGGTGATCGTGAAGAACAACGGCGGCCAGACCCTGGTGACCAACGCGGGCAGCAACGGCAAGTTCCTCGCCGTGCTCGACTTCGACGTCAAGGGCGGCCGCGTCGCCGATTACCGCTACAAACTCCTGCCGGTGTTCTCGCACTACCTCAAGCCGGACGCCGAGATGGCCGCGCACATCGACAAGGTACGCGCGCCCTACAAGGCCAAGCTCGAAGAGAAGCTGGCGGTGAGCGAAGGCCTGCTGTATCGCCGCGGCAATTTCAACGGCTCAAGCGACCAGCTGATCCTCGACGCGCTGATGGAGGTGAAGGGCGCGGAGATCGCCTTCTCGCCGGGCTTCCGCTGGGGCACCAGCATCCTGCCCGGCCAGGCCATCACCTACGAGCACGTGATGGACCAGACCGCCATCACCTACCCGTACACGACGCTTACCGAGATTTCCGGCGAGCAGATCAAGGTGATCCTCGAAGACGTGTGCGACAACCTGTTCAATCCCGACCCTTACTACCAGCAGGGCGGCGACATGGTGCGCGTGGGCGGCATGACTTATGTCTGCGAGCCGAACGCCAGGATGGGCGCGCGCATCAGCGACATGCGCCTGGGCGGCAAGCCGCTGGAAGCCGACAGGAAATACAAGGTCGCCGGCTGGGCGCCGGTCGCCGAGGGCGCGCAGGGCGAGCCGGTGTGGGACGTTCTCGCCGGCTACTTGCGGAGCAAGAAGACCATCGCCCCGCGCCACCTCAACCTGCCGCGCATCACCGGCATGCAGGGCAATCCGGGCATTGCCTGAAATCGTATAAGGTCGGAACCGCCATGAACATCTCGCGACGTTTTCTGTGTCTCCTGTTGGCCCTGCCCCTGCTGTGGGCAACGGGTGCGGGCGCTGCTCCCGGCGAGCGCTCCTCTTCCGACGTGCCCGGCTCGGGCAAGCCCGCGCCCGTCGTGGGCGAGCGCATCGCCATCCCCCTGCTTCAGACCATCGACGGCCGTGCCATCACCGCCGCCGAGCTCAAGGGCAAGGTGGTGATCATCGAATACTGGGCGTCCTGGTGCCCGTTCTGCCAGAAGCAGTTGCCCTATTTCGAAAAGCTGTACCGCGCGAAAGCGGGTGACGGCCTGGTGATCATCGGCCTGAACATCGAGAAGGACGAAACGAAAGCGCGCGGCTTTGTCGATACGCGCAAGCTGACCTTCCCGGTGGTGATGACCACGCCCGCCATCGACCAGGCGCTGCGCCGCCCCAAGGGCCTGCCGGTGACCTACGTGATCGGTCGCGACGGGCGGCTCCTGCGCATCGAGACCGGCGAGATGTTCGAGGAAGACGTCGCCGAACTCGGTGATCTGCTCGGCCCGGCGAAGAAGTAGCCCGGGTTACAGGAGCGCGAAGGGAAACACCATCCCGAGCAGCAATCCGGGCGTCAGGAACAGCATGAACGGCCCGAACGCCGCCTTGGCGCCGCCGCGCTTGACCGTGAGATAGGCAAGCACCGGCAGCAATATCACCAGCGCCCAGCCCACCAGAAACAGCGGCCAGCCGGTGCGCGGCTCCAGGCCTTTCAGGAAGCCGTAATAGGCGAACGAACACACCAGGTCGATCAGGAAGGCGCTGGCCAGCAAGGAGGCAATGCTGGCGGGGCGCCCGGATTCGGCGGACATTGCAGGGGCCTGATCGAGCGGTTATTTGGAGCGGATCAGCGTGCCCACGCCCTGGTCGGTGAGAATTTCCAGCAGCAGCGCGTGCTCGACCCGGCCGTCGATGATGTGCACGCTTTTCACGCCGGCGCGCGCCGCGTCCAGCGCGGAGGAAATCTTCGGCAGCATGCCGCCGGAGAGCGTGCCGTCCTCCACCATGTTGTCGATGTCGTGGGGCGTGATGTTGGTGAGCAGCTTGCCGGCCTTGTCCAGCACGCCGGGGGTGTTGGTCAGCAGCACCAGCTTTTCGGCTTTCAATATCTCCGCGATCTTCCCGGCCACCACGTCGGCGTTGATGTTGTAGCTCTCGCCTTCGCGGCCCGCGCCGATCGGCGCGATCACCGGGATGAAGCCGGCGGCCTGCAGGGCGGTAATCGCCGCGGGGTCGATCGACTCGATGTCGCCGACCTGGCCGATGTCGATGAATTCGCTCGGCTTGTCCTTGTTGGGCATCAGCAGCTTCTTGGCGCGGATCAGGTCGCCGTCCTGTCCCGTGAGGCCGACTGCCTTGCCGCCGGCCTGGTTGATCAGGGTGACGATGTCCTTGTTGACCGCGCCGCCCAGCACCATCTCGACCACGTCCATGGTGGCCGCGTCGGTGACGCGCATGCCCTGGATGAACTCGCTCTTGATACCCAGCTGCTTGAGCAGGGCTTCGATCTGCGGGCCGCCGCCGTGCACCACCACCGGGTTCAGGCCGACGAGTTTCAACATCACCACATCGCGCGCGAAGCCTTTTTGCAGGTTCACGTCGGTCATGGCGTTGCCGCCGTATTTGACCACGATGGTCTTGCCGTGGAAGCGCTTGATGTAGGGCAGGGCCTCGGCGAGGATGGAGGCTTGCGTGGCAGGGGAGACTTTGGCGTCGGCGGTCATTGCGGGGAGGCGAAGAGCGGGCGGATGCGCATTGTAACGCCCGCGCGGCCGCTGCTTTGCCGGCGCCGGGTGCTGCGTTGGCGGCGCAATCGGCACGCGGCACAATCGGCCCGCGGTGCCGGCCATGCCGGCGATTGCTTCGGCGCCTCCCGCACCTAGCGCGACGCCAGCGGCAGGGTGAAGTAGAAGCTGGCGCCGCTGCCCTGCGCGGCTTCGGCCCAGATGCGCCCGCCGTGGCGCTCGACGATGCGGCGCACGGTGGCCAGGCCGATGCCGGTGCCCTCGAATTCGTCGTCGCGGTGCAGGCGCTGGAACACGCCGAACAGGCGGTCCTTCTGGCCGGGGTCGAAACCGGCGCCGTTGTCCTTGATCACCATGGTGGCCTGCTCGGCGCCGGTGTCGAAGGTGTCGATCTCGATGCGCGGCTGCTCGCGGCCGCGGGAGAATTTCACGGCGTTGGAAATCAGGTTGGTGAGCGCGATCAGCAGCAGCGCGGCGTCGCCGCGCACCACCGGCAGGGGCCCCTGGCGCCAGTCGATCGCGCCGGCGCGCGCCCCCTTGGACTGTTCGCTGCGGATCTCGTCGATCAACTGGTTCAGGTCCACCGTCTGCCCGAGATTTTGCGGGCGGTTGGTGCGCGACAGGCTGAGCAGGGCATCGATCAGGTTGGCCATTTTCACCGTCGCCTGGTTGATCGCCCGCAGGCGCCCGGTGTGCGGCTCGCCCAGGTCCCCGGCCTCCATCAGGATCAGCGAGGCGTTGCTGTTGATTTGGCGCAGCGGCGCGCGCAGGTCGTGCGAGGCTGCGGCGTTGAAGGCCTCCAGCTCGCGATTGGCGGCCTCCAGTTCGGCGCTATGCTGTTGCAGGGCCAGGTTGGCCTCGAGCAGGTCGGCCTCGGCCTTGCGGCGGCGGGCGATCTCCTCTTCCAGCTCGCGGTTTTTCTGACGCAGGGTTTCAGGGCTGGGCAGGGCCAGCGCGCGCGGGATCAGCGGCCAGAGCAGGATGGCGGTGGGCACCGAGGCGGCCGCGGTCAACACCTTGACGGCGGCGTCGATCCAGTAATCGGGCTTCCAGATGGTCCAGACAGCGAGCACGTGCGTGGTGCCGCAGGCCATCACGAAAATGCCGAACATGACGAAGATCCAGCGGAACGGCAGGTCCGGGCGCTTGCGCACGAAATACCAAAGCGCCACCGGGATCGAGAAATACGAGCCGGCGATGATCAGGTCGGAAACGACATTGCTCCATAGCAGCGACGGAGTCCACAGGTAGCAGTGGCCGTGCGGCATGAAGCTGGAAGAATCGAAAAAAGCGGAGAGCCCGTCCACGATATGCCTCCCAGGCATCGGCCCGGATGGAGCAGCGGGTTCGTGACGAATAACCCAATGCGCGCACGCGGGCGATTGTTTGCACCGAGCCTACTCCCAAAAAACTGCAGGGGCAAGGCGGCATCGGCACGCGCACGCGGCTGGCGGGCATCGGCGTAAGGGATGCGCGGACCGGGAAAAAATAAAGGCGTGGATGGCCGAAGCCAACCACGCCTGGAAAGACGGGCGTCGCCTGGGGGGGCCAGGGGGATTCGACGCCCGGTCCGCCGTTCACCTAAAGCGCGGGAGGAGGTCACGCAATAGGCCCAATGAAGGCGGACAACAGTGACCTGGTAGGGGGAGACCAAGCCACTGCGGGAGCTACAAGGAACATCATGCAAACTTTGCTGTGGAACCGGCCCCTGCACTAGCGGGAATGCAACGCGAAACCCGGATTCCGCCGATTGACCGCCCTGTGAGAACCACACTCAAAACCACACAGTGCAATCAATCGCTATACGTAGATTCTGACTTACGCGATATTCAAAAGTTTCCTGGTTTCAGCGGTTTTTTTCGGCAGGTTCAGGATCAGGATGCCGTTCTCATACTTGGCCGAGGCCGCTTCGCTGTCGATCTCGCTGGAGAGCTCGAAGCTGCGCACTGCCTTGCCGGTGTAGCGCTCGCTGTAAACCACCTTTTCGCCTTCACGGGTTTCGTTCTGCGCCTTCGCTTCGGCGGTGATGGAAACGCGCGCGCCGTCGATCTCGACCTGCACGTCTTCCTTCTTGTAGCCGGGCAGCTCGGCGGTCACGACGTAGGCATTGCCTTGTTCGGCGACATCGAAGCGGATGGCGCGCACGGCGGCTTGCTGGCGCTGCGCCGGGCGGGTCAGAAAGCCGCGCACGACATCGTCAAAAGCGGCGGCGAACGGGTCACGGTAAAGGGTCAGGGTGCTCATGGAAATCTCCTTCGGTATTCGGTTCGGTTAAGTTGCGGTCCGCTTGTTTGGCGCCGCGATGATTTGAATATATGCACCCTGCGTGTGGTTTCAAGTCCTTGATCGTAAAAAGCTTTTTTTGATATTTTCGAGCGGGACAGCGGCAGATGCGGCCGCTTTTGCGGGTTTCAAGACCCCTGCAAGACTGGTTCACCATTGCCCGCGAAGAGGTATTTCCGCGCATTCTTTGTGAGTGCTTGCACTCTGCGTAAAATGGCGGCTGGCCGTTGCCTGTTGCAGCGTCCCGACCAAGCCCGCGCCCATGTCCACCGAGACCCCCGAGCCCACTCCTCCCGCCGCTCTTTCCGATTCGCCTGCCGCGCTGGAGAGCGCATGCGCGCGCTGCGGCGCGGCGTTCACCTGCGGCGCGGTGAGCGGCGCGGAGCACTGCTGGTGTTTCACCATGCCGCGGCTGCAAAAAATTTCCGGCTTCAAGACCTGCCTGTGCCAGGCCTGCCTCGAAGCGGCCCTGAAAGAACAATCCCATGCAGGCATTTCGCATCCCCCCGGCGGGCACTCCTGAACTCGCCGGGCTGATCAAGCACAAGATCGACCGCAAGACCAAGCCGCTGGGCGCGCTCGGCATGCTCGAGTCTCTCGCCTTGCGCATCGGCCTGATGCAGGGTACCGACGGTCCGCGCATCCACAAGCCGCACCTGCTGGTGTTCGCCGGCGACCACGGCGTGGCCGCCGAGGGCGTCTCCGCCTATCCGCAGGAGGTGACCTGGCAGATGGTGATGAACTACCTGGCCGGCGGGGCAGCGGTGAACGTGTTTGCCAAGGGCAGCGGCATGACCCTGGACGTGATCGACGCCGGGGTCAATCATGTGTTCGCGCCGCATCCCAAATTGCTCGACCGCAAGATCGCGATGGGCACGAAGAACTTCACCGTCGAGCCGGCGATGAGCATGGCGCAATGCGAGAGCGCGATCGACGCCGGCGCGCGCATCGTGCGGGAGATGCACCTGCTCGGCTGCAACCTGGTGGCGTTTGGAGAGATGGGCATCGCCAACACCACCTCGGCGGCGGCGCTGATGGCGCGCTATACCGGCATGGCGGCGGAAGGTTGCATCGGCCGCGGCACCGGGGTGGACGATGCGGGCCTGACGCGCAAGCGCGAGGCGATCCGCCGCGCGCTGATCCTGCACCGCGAGGTGCAGGGGCCGCTGCAGGTACTCGCCGCCCTGGGCGGCTTCGAGATCGCCATGATGGCCGGCGCCATGCTGGCGGCGGCGCAGGAGCGCATGGTGATCCTGGTTGACGGTTTCATTGTCGGCGCCGCGCTGATGGCCGCGCAGGCCCTGCATCCCGAAGTGCTGCCCTATTGCGTGTTCGCCCACCAGTCGGAAGAGGCCGGGCACGTGGCGATGCTCAAGCACTTCAACGCCCAGCCGCTGCTGCGCCTGAACATGCGCCTGGGCGAGGGCAGCGGCGCGGCGCTGGCCCTGCCGCTGGTGCGCGCGGCCTGCGACTTCATCAACGACATGGCGAGTTTTGAATCGGCCGGTGTAGCCGACCATTCCTGATCGCCGCTGCCCGGGGCGCCATACCCGACATCGCAGCAGGGGCTGCGAATACGGCCGGGAATGCGCGGATAATCGGGTCTGGAAACAAGCCCCGTTTGATCGATCCCGATGACTGAACTTTCCGCCTGGCAAGGCGACATCACCCGCCTGGAAGTGGACGCCATCGTCAACGCCGCCAATTCGTCGCTGCTCGGCGGCGGCGGGGTGGACGGCGCGATCCATCGCGCGGCCGGGCCGGAGTTGGTGTTCGAATGCCGCATGCTGCATGGCTGCAAGACCGGGCAGGCGAAGATCACCCGCGGCTATCGGCTGCCGGCCAGGCATGTGATCCATGCGGTGGGCCCGGTTTGGCGCGGCGGCAAGGCGGGCGAGCCGGAGTTGCTGGCCTCCTGCTATCGCGTCAGCCTGGGCCTGGCGCTGGAGAATGGCTTGCGCAGCATCGCCTTTCCCGCCATCAGCTGCGGCATCTACGGCTATCCGCCCGCGCAGGCGGTGCCGCTGGCGGTGGCGACGGTGCGTGAAGCCTGCGCGCGGCAGCCCGGCATCGACAAGGTGGTGTTCGTCAGCTTTTCCGCCGACATGCAGCAACTCTACGAACGGGCGCTGGCCTGAATCCAAAAGAACACAACAACACGGCAACGAGACAATGAACCAGACGCGCCTGCGCGCCGCCACCGTCGCCATCCTGCTCGGCGTGGTGGCCGCGACCTATATCGGCAAACTGCCGCCCGCCATCCCCGTCCTCGCCCGCGAATTCGGCCTGTCGATCGCCGCCACCGGCTGGCTGCTGTCGATGTTCAACGTGATGGGCATGCTGGGCGCCGTCGCGCTCGGCCTGATGGCGGCGCGCCTGGGGGCCTACCGCTATTGCCAGTGGGGCCTCGCGCTGATGATCGCCGGCAGCCTGCTGCCGATCGTGGTGGGCGGGGTGCCGGCCTTGCTGATCGGGCGCTTTCTCGAAGGCCTGGGCTTCATGATGGTGGTGCTGGGCGCACCCTCGCTGCTCACCCAGGTGACCGCGCCGCGCGATCGTCCCCTGGCCTTCGGCTTCTGGGGCGCCTACATGCCTTCCGGCACCTCGTTCGCGATGCTGGCCACGCCGTTTCTGATCGCGCTGGGCGGCTGGCACGGGCTCTGGTATGCCTTCGCCGGGCTTGCCGCGGTGATGGCGCTGCTGCTTGCCTATGGACGGGCGGACTATGCGGCGCCGGCCGGTGCGACGAGCGACCGGGCCTCGATTTCCGGGCCGCTCAAGAGCTCGGGCATGTGGTGGATGGCCTTGGCCTTCGGTTGCTACACCTTCCAGTTCAACGCCATCATGAACTGGCTGCCGACCTTTCTCACCGGCGAGCGCCAGTCCTCGCTGAACCTGGCGTCGAACCTGACGGCGGCGATGGTGGGCATCAATATCTTCGGCAACCTGCTGGGCGGCTGGCTGATGAATCGCGGCCTGTCGCGCGGCGCCTGCGTCTCGCTGGGTGGTGCGCTGATGGGCATCTTCGCCATCGGCACCTTCGCGACCTCATTGCCGGACGGCCTGCGCTTTGCCTGCTGCCTGGCCTTCTCGATGGGTGGCGGGGTGATCCCCGGCTCGGTGATGTCGGCCACCACCCTGCACGCGAAGACCGCGGCGCAGATCAGCACCGTGCAGGGGATGATCATCCAGGGCTCGAACATCGGCCAGTTCCTCGCCGCGCCTTTTGTCGCCTATGTGGTGGGCGAGGAGAGGCAATGGAACAACATCCTCTATCTGCTGGTGGGGGCGGCGGTGATTGCCTTCATCGGCGGGCGGGTGATCGCCGCCTTCGAGCGGCGCATGATTGCCTCAAGCCAGGCGCCCGCGCGGGCCGCTTCAGCCCAGGCGTAGCAGGGTCCTCAGTTCCGGCTTTTGCACCTTGCCCAGCGCGGTCTTGGGCAGGGTCTCGACAAACAGTACGCGGCGCGGGTGCTTGTAGCGCGCCAGCTTGCCATCGAACAGCGCCAGCACCCCGGCTTCATCGAGCGCCGCGCCCGGCTTGAGCACGATGGCGGCCACCGCCACCTCGCCCCACTTCTCGTCGGGCGCGCCGATCACCGCCGCCTCGGCGATCAAGGGGCAGTCGGCCAGCAGGTTTTCCAGCTCGGCGGGGTAGATGTTCTCGCCGCCGGAGATGATCATGTCCTTCGAGCGCCCGACCACGTGGTAATAGCCGTCCGCATCCTGCCGCGCCAGGTCGCCGGTGGCGAACCAGCCGTCGGCGAAGGCGGGGTTGTGCGGGTCCTTCCAGTAGCCGCGCATCACGTTCTTGCCGTGGATGCGGATCTCGCCGACTTCGCCGGGCGCAACCTCAAGGCCTTCGCGGTTGGTGAGCTTCACCTCCACATGCAGCGCCGCCTTGCCGGCCGAGCCGGGGTGGGCCACGCCGTCCCGCGGGCGCAGCACGATGGAGACCGGGCCGGTCTCGGTGGCGCCGTACACCTGGCTTACCGGCACGCCGCGCGCGTGGAAGGCCTCGATCATCGCCAGCGGGATCACCGAGGAGCCGGTGTTGAGAAAGCGCAGCGAAGACAGGTCGGCGCCCGGCCAGCCGGGGTGCTCGAAGATCGCCTTGATGGTGGCCGGCACCAGCAGCGAGACACTGGGTTGCAGGTCGCGCACATCGCGCAGCCAGGCGCCGGGGTCAAAACGGGGGTGCAGCGTCACGGTGCCCCCGGCCGCCAGCACCGGCAGGGTGAGGATGCACAGGCCGCCAACGTGAAAGATCGGCAGCACCGAGAGCATGTGGTCGTTCGAGGTCAGGTCCTGCGCGGCGGTGGCGGCGGCGATGTTCCACAGCAGGTTGGCCTGCGTATGTACCGCGCCCTTGGGGCGGCCGGTGGTGCCGGAGGTGTAGACGATCAGCACGTCGCTCTCGTCCTGGCCCGGCAGATCGGTGGGCCGCGCGGCGGGCGGCGCGCGCAACTCGTCCGCGTCCGCGATCGGCACGCCCTTGGCGAGGTTTGCCGCTTCGTTGGCCAGCACCGCCATCGCGCTATCGGTGAACAGCAATCCCGCTTCCGCATGCGTCAGCACGGCGGCCAGCTCGGCGGCGGTAAGGCGGAAGTTGAGCGGCACCGAGATCGCGCCGATGCGGGCGAGCGCCATCAGCAGCGCGATGTAGTCCGGATGGTTCAGGCCGAGGTAGGCGACGCGGTCGCCGGGCTCGACGCCGCGCGAGAGCAGGTGGCAGGTGGCGGCCTCGACGCGGTCCCATAACCGCGCGTAGGAAATCTCTTCGCCCGCGAAGCGCAGGGCGCATTTGGCGGGCGCCATCCGGGCCCAGTGTTCGATGATGCGCGAGAGGTTCATGGGCCTGGGCGGTGGTAACGATGCTGGGTCAATACATGCAAGGGCCGTGCCCTCGATGTTGTGGCTAGACGGGCTCCTCGTCGCGCTCGCCCGGTTCGTACAGGCATTCGCGGCCGAGGCGGTCGACGCACAGCTCGGCGGTCCAGGGCAGCATCAGCGAGCCGCAGCGCGAGTCGCGGTACAGGCGCTCCAGCGGCAGGGTTTTGAGCATCGACTGGCCGCCGCAGGTACGAATTGCCAGCCGGCAGATCTCGTTGGCGTTTTCCATGATGGTGTAGTGGGCAGCGTAGATGCGCAGGCGGGTTTCCTTGTCCGGGTCCACTGTCGCGTCGCGCGCGTTCTGCAGGAAGATCGCGCGGGTCTGCTCCAGGCGGATCTTCATCTCGGCCACCGCCACCTGCTTGGTCGGGTACATGCGCCGCTTGACCGGCGGCATGCCCGGCACCTCGCCGCGCAGGTATTGCACGGTGAAATCGTAGGCGGCCTGGGCGATCCCTATGTAGGTGGGCGAAAGGGTGGCGAACATGTGCGGCCAGCGCAGCGCGGCCTGGAAGTACATGCCCTCGGGCATCAGGCGCGCGCTGTCGGGGACGAACACGTCCTTGAAGATCAGGGTGCGCGAGACGGTGCCGCGCATGCCCAGCGGGTCCCAGTCGCCGACCACCGAGACGCCCTCGGCATCGGCGGGCACGGCCAGATACAGCGAATCCTTTTGCGTGGCGTCCGGCTTGTCCAGTGTACAGAGCGCGCCGTAGTAGTTGGCGGCGCCGGAAAGCGAGGCGAAAATCTTCTTGCCGTTGACGATGTAGCCGCCGTCCACCTTCTTTGCCAGTGTGCCCCAGGGCGCCTTGCCGGCGGCCGCGGCGCCGCCTTCGGAGAAGGGCTGTGAGTACACCGCGCCCTCCTCGACGATGCGGCCGTAGTGGATGGCGCGGTTGCGGTTGTGTTCGGCGCGCGCCTGCTCGCTCATGTCGAGGTCGTCGGCGATGAAGCCGGACCACATGCAGGAGCACACGTGCATGTTGTAGGTGAGCGCGGTGGCGCCGCAATGGCGGCCGATTTCGGCGCCGACCATCACGTAGGTGGCGAAGTCGGCGCCGTGGCCGCCGTACTCTTTCGGCACGCAGATCTTCAGCAGGCCGGCGTCGCGCAGGTCGGCGTAGTTCTCGAACGGGAACACGGCGTCGCGGTCGATCTGCCCGGCGCGCGCGGCAAACTTCGGGCCGAGCTCGGCGGCGATGCCGATCAGCTCGCGCTGCAGCGGGGTGAGTTTGTCGGTATTGCCGGCAATCGAGGGCGGCGTGTAGCGGGTCGCGGGCTTGGCGGGGGCGGCGGTAACTGGAACGGCGGACATTGGGACGCCTCCTTAGAGCGGAAAATGTTGCTTGAGGAACGCGACGCAGGCGTCGTTGAAATCGCCGGGCCGCTCCATGTTGGCGACGTGGCCGACACCCGGCAGTTGCCGGTACTGCGCGCCCGCGATGCGCGCGGCCATGCGCTCCATCACCGCTGGGGCGGCGGTCTTGTCGAGTTCGCCGGAGAGCACTAGCGTGGGCACGCGGATGTTCTCCAGGTTGGCGCGCTGGTCGAACGCGGAGACCGCGGTGACGGCGAGGCGATAGGTGGACTCCGGAATGCCGGCCATCACCGAAGTCATGGCGCGCCTGGCGTCGCTGGTGGCGTTCGGCGCCACCAGGCCCTCGACCAGTTCATCGGCCAGGCTCGCCATGCTGCGGCCCGCGTCCAGCGGCGCGAAGCGCGCGCGCAGGAACTCCTTTTGCCAGTCGCCGCCCGGCTTGCCGAAAGCGGCGGTGGTGGCCGAGAGGATCAGGCCGTGGATCAGCGAGGGGTAGTGCGCACAGGTTTCCTGCGCGACCATGCCGCCCATGCTGTGTCCGAGCAGGATATTGCGGCGCGCGCCTATGTGCTCGATCAACTGCTTGAGCGCGGTGGCGACCTGCTTCATGTCGTAGGGCTCGATCGGTGCGGAGCCGCCGTAGCCGGGGGCGTCCCAGGCGATCACGTGGTAGCCCGCGTCGGCCAGGGCCGGCATGTTGAACGGCCAGGCGCCCTTGCCGCCGCCGACGCCGTGGAGCAAAAAGATGGCAGTGCCGCCGGCACCAAGAGAAATGAATTGCGGCAGGCTCAAGCGAATTCTCCCAGTAGTTTGCCGGCATCGACGATCATTTCGTCGTCCAGGTGGATGGTGCAGTTGCACAGCGGCAGGTCGAAGTGGCCCAGCGTATGGCGGCCCGCCACTTCATTGGCGCCCGTCGAGTACAGGAAGTTGCCGGCGAAGGCGCGCGACTCGGTGCCGTTGAAATCGCGCTTGTCGTAGAAGGCCATCGCGTCCCAGCGGGCGATGCGGTTCATGCCCCAGCCCAGGTGCGAGACGGCATAGGCATCGCGCTCGCCCCAGGAGGCGTAGTACTCGCGCATCATCTGCGCGTCGTAGCCCGCGCCCTCGATGCGGGTAACGTAATCGTTCTCTATCGTCAGCGTGATCGGCGACTCGATGTAGCGCTTGAAGGTCAGGTTCATGTCGCCGGCGGCCATCACCAGGGTGCCGTTGACGGAACCCGCCGCCGGGAAGGCCAGGCACAGGCCGCCCGGCCAGTGGGTCAGCGTGCCGGGCTTTTGCGTGAAGCCCCATACGCCGCCGACGCGCGCGCCTTCCAGGCTGACTTTCAGGTCGGTGCCGGCGTTCGAGCTGGCGCGCATGGACTTCGCTGCCTTCATGCGCTTCATGCCGGCGCGCACCCGCGTTTCCAGGTCCGCATCGGGCACGCAGCGCTCGAGAATCTCCGGGTGCTCGTTCGAGACCACCAGCACCCGCGCGCCGCCCTTGAGGATGGCGGGCAACTCGGGCGCATGCTGCAGTCCCTCCACCGTGAGGTCGATGACGATATTCGAAGCCGCCAGCGCGCTGACCACCGGCGCGAGCTGGCCGATCGCATCCGAGGCGCCCGTGGAGCGGATCGGCGCGGGGGCCGTCAATCTAGGGCTGGGCACCACCACGTGGAACGCGCGAGCCCCCAGTTGCGCCAGCGCCAGCTCGGCGAGCTGCACATTGACTTCGCGCGACTGCGTTTCCGAGAGGATGGCGGCGGACTCGCCGGGCTTCACGCCGCACAGCTCGAACACCTGCGCGAAGCAGGCGATCCACTTGGCTTCGATGCGCTCACGCAGCATGGCGGCCTCCGCTGGACGGGGCGCGCGGGCAGGCACACGAAGACATTTCGCGGTCTGCGATGCCCGGGGAAGCAGGGCGCCCTTTGAACAAGGGCACGGGCGAATGCGTGAGTGTCGCGCTGGCTTCCCTGGGCATAAAACTCCTTACTCTATGTGGTCGCCCAGCAGCCGGTATTTGCCGGCGTGGAAGGCGAGGGGCGCGTGTGAAAGGCCTTCGAAACGGTCCACCCGGCCGATGAACAGCACGTGGTCACCGGCTTCCTGCATCGACACGGTGGTGCACTCCAGCACCGCCGCGCAGCCGCCGAGCACCGGCACGCCGCAGGCACCCGGCTTCCACTCCACCCCGGCGAACTTGTCGGGGATCGGCCTGGCGAAGCGCTGCGACAGGGGCGACTGCCCCTGCGCCAGGATGTTGATGGCGAAGTTGGGGCACTTCTCGAAGCACACCAGGCTGGGCGAATTGCGGTTCAGCGACCAGAGGATCAGCGGCGGGTCGAGCGAAAGTGAATTGAAGGAATTGGCCGTGAGCCCCACCGGTCCGCCGGCCTCGCTCAGGGTGGTGATCACCGTCACCCCGGTCGGAAAGCTGCCCAGGATGTTGCGGAACGCCCGCACATCGAAATTGCCGTCCGCGCACGAAGCGGGCGCGGACGGGAGCGGCAGAGCATGGACCGGTTGCGAGGATGAGCTCATTGGGAGTATTTTATATGAAAATTCATGTAAATCACGCGCTGTCGCGCAAACTGCGGCAGCCGCCTGAAAATTCCGCGAGACCGGGCGCGCAGGCCGCGTTCGCCCGCGGCTTTTGCATTGACATTGACGCTACCCACAGAGATATGCCCACCCCTCGCTTCATCGATGATTATCTCTCCTACCTTTTGGCACGGGCGAGCTATGCCGTCTATAAGGAGTTCGACGCGGAAGTGAAAAAGGCCGGCCTGTCCTCGCTGGAATGGCGCGTGCTGGCGACTTTGCAGGGCGCCGAGACCTTGAGCATAGGCGAACTGGCGCGCGAGGTGCTGGCGCAGCAGCCGACCCTCACCAAGCTGATACAGCGCATGAGCAAAACCGGGCTGGTGGAGCGCCTGGCCGACGCGGACGATGCGCGCAAGACCGTGGTGGCCGCCACTGCGGCGGGGCGCAAGGTGGTGGCCGGGCTGCTCGCCCACGCGAAGGCGCACGAGCAAGCGCTGCTGGGCGAGTTCAAGGGAGAGGAAGTGCAGGCGCTGAAGAAGATCCTGCACGCGCTGATCAACCGTTACGACCGGGAACACGAGGCCTAAACCGCGTTTTCCCTCGATTCCCGCATCACGGGAATCGAGTGCGCTACTCCTCGGCCATCGCCGGCTTCTGCGACAGGCGCATCAGCGCTTCCTTGCGCCTGGCGTCTTCCTTGGCGCGGGCCGCCAGGGTATGCGCCTGCTGCGCGCCGGAGAGGTATTGCTTGGGCCAGCCGCCTTCGCGGAAGTCGTACTCGGCCGCCGCATGCAGGGTGAAGTAGGGGTCGGCCAGGTGCGGGCGCGCCAGGGCCACCAGGTCGGCGCGGCCCGAGGCGAGCAGGGTGTTGACCTGGTCCGCCGTGGTGATCGCGCCCACCGCCATCGTCGCGATGTCCGCCTCGTAGCGCACCTGCTCCGAGAAGCCCGCCTGGAACATGCGCCCGTAGATCGGCTTGCTGCCCGGGTCGGTCTGCCCGGTGGACACATCGATCAGGTCCGCGCCATGCGCCTTGAAGGCGCGGGCGATTTCCACCGCATCGGCGCCGGTGTTGCCGCCCGGCATCCAGTCGGTCGCCGAGATGCGCACGCTCATCGGCTTCTCCGCCGGCCAGAGGGCGCGTACCGCGTCCCACACCTCGAGCGGGAAGCGCAGGCGGTTCTCCAATGAGCCGCCGTATTCATCGGTGCGGCGGTTGGTGACGGTGGAAAGAAAACTCGCCAGCAGGTAGCCGTGCGCCATGTGCAGCTCGAGCATATCGAAGCCGCACTCGATCGCCATATGGGTCGAGCGCAGGAATTCGGCCTTGATCCGGTCCATCTCCGCGCGGTCCATGGTGCGGGGAATCTGCCCGTCCGGCAGGTAGGGCAGGGCGGAAGCGGAGATCAGCGGCCAGTTCTCCCGCGCGTTCTTCAGGGGCCGGTCCATCTCCTCCCAGCCCACCTGCGTCGAACCCTTGCGCCCGGCGTGGCCGAGCTGGATGCAGATGCGCGACTCCGTATTGGCATGCACGAAATCGACGATGCGCTTCCACGCGGGCACATGCTCCGGCTTGTACAGCCCGGTGCAGCCCGGGGTGATGCGGCCTTCCGCCGAGGGGCAGGTCATCTCGGTGAAGATCAGGCCGGCGGCGCCGACCGCGCGGCCGCCGTAGTGCACCAGGTGCCAGTCGTTCGGCGTGCCGTCCTCGGCCATGTACTGCGCCATCGGCGAGACCACCACACGGTTGCGCAGGGTCATGCCGCGCAGGTGGAAGGGCGCGAACATCGGCGGCGCCTTGAAGTTCTTCGGCAACAGGGCGCCTTCGGCCTTGGCGACCTCGCCGTTCCACCACTGCTCCAGTTCGGCGACGCTCGCCGCGTCGCGCATGCGCATGTTCTCGAAGGTGATCGCCTTGCTGCGCGACATCAGCGAGAAGTTGAACTGCACCGGGTCCATGTTCCAGAAGCGGCGCACGTTCTCGAACCACACCAGCGACACGTTGGCCGAGTGCTGGATGCGGTCCGCCTCCTCGTGCCGGGTGATCTCGTACGCCGCGAGGGCCGCGCGCAGGTCGCCCGGGTGCTTTTGCAGCGCGCCGTTCAGCGCGATCGCGTCTTCCAGCGCCAGCTTGGTTCCGGAGCCGATCGACCAGTGCGCCGTATGCGCCGCGTCGCCCAGCAGCACCACGTTCTCGTGGCTCCACTTCTCGCACTTGATGGTCGGGAAGTTGCGCCAGAGGGACCGGTTGGTGAGTACCTTGTGACCATTCAGCACGTCCGCGAACAGCTTCTCGCAATACGCCGCGGTGGCCTCCTCGTCCTCCACCTTGAGGCCCGCCTTGCGGAACGCCTCGTCGGTGGTCTCGAACACCAGCGTGCTCAGCGGCTCGTCGCCCGGACGGGTGAACATGTAGGCATGCAGGTTGAAGATGCCGTGCTCGTTTTCCTTGAACGCATAGGTAAAGCCCGGCAGGTGCAGATCCGCGCCCAGCCAGACGAACTTGTTCGAACGCACGTCCACCGTCGGCTTGAAGTGCTGCTCCCAACTCTTGCGCACATTGCTGTTGATGCCGTCGGCGGCGATCACCAGGTCGGCCTCGCGCGAAATCTCGTCGATAACCGGGGCCTCGGTCTGGTAGCGGATCTCCACACCCAGCTGCACCGCGCGAATCTGCAGGATGTTCAGCAGGGTCAGGCGCTTCAGGCCGGAAAAGCCGTGCCCGCCGGACTTCATCACGCTGCCCTTGTAATAGACGTGGATATCGTCCCAATAGGCATACGAGCGCGCGATGCTGCGGTAGGAGGGCTCGTCGGCCAGGCGCAGATTGTTCAGCGTCTCGTCCGAGAGCACGATGCCGAAGCCGAAGGTGTCGGTCGGCGCGTTGCGCTCGGTGATGCGGATGCTGGCCGTCGGGTAGGACTTCTTGATCAGGATGGCGGCGTACAGGCCGGCCGGGCCTCCGCCCAGGATTTCTACGCGCATTGCGGACTCCGGATGACTTCCACTATAATTACTTTAAGTCTAAAGTAATTTTACCCTGAAGCGCAACCGCCTTTCGGCGGCCAAGGGCGAAAAACGCGCAAGCGAGCGCCCCTACGGAGATTTTTACCATGCAAATCCTGCAACCTCCCGGCTGGGCCAAGCCCCGCGGCTTTTCCAACGGTATCGCCGCCCGCGGCACCACCGTCTATATCGCCGGCCAGGTCGGCTGGGACCCGCGCCAGCCCACCCCGGACGGGCGCTGCGCCTGGCCCGCGATGGATTTCGCCGGCCAAACCCGCCAGACCCTGAAAAACATCGTCGAAGTGCTGGCGGAGGCCGGCGGCAAGCCGGAGCACCTGGTGCGCCTGACCTGGTATGTGATCTCGCGCGACGAATATGTCGCCGCCTGGCCGCAGATCGGCCCGATCTACCGCGAAATCCTCGGCCGCCACTTCCCGGCGATGGCCGCTTTCGGCGTCACCGCCCTGGTCGAGCCGGAAGCACGCCTGGAGATCGAGGCGACCGCCGTGATCCCCGACTGAGATCCTGCTTTCCAGCGCCTCCATGCGGATGGGTAATGACCATGATGCATGGGGCCTGATATGGACCCGGTTTCACCTCTGTACCGTGGCGAAATGTCGGTACAAATATCGGTGCAGCCAGCCCCAAACCCGAGTAACACCGTGCGGTCAGGCTGCCCCTTGGCGGCTATAATCGCCTGGTCATTTTTCACCGCTCTTTTTCAGGAATCGCCATGTCCTCTTCCAGCCAAAAAGCCAGCTTCCACTGGGAAGATCCCCTGCTGCTCAACGAGCAGCTCACCGAGGAAGAGCGCATGGTGCGCGACGCGGCGCACGACTACTGCCAGAGCCGCCTGGAGCCGCGTATCCTCGAGGCCTTCCGCCACGAAAAGACCGACGCCGCCATCTTCCGCGAAATGGGCGAGATCGGTTTACTCGGACCGACGATTCCCGCCGAATACGGCGGCCCCGGCCTGAACTACGTCTGCTACGGCCTGATCGCCCGCGAAGTCGAGCGCGTCGACTCCGGCTACCGTTCGATGATGAGCGTGCAAAGCTCGCTGGTGATGGTGCCGATCAACGATTTCGGCTCCGAAGCGCAAAAGAAGAAATACCTGCCCAAGCTGGCCACCGGCGAATGGATCGGCTGCTTTGGCCTGACCGAACCGAACCACGGTTCCGACCCCGGCTCGATGGTCACCCGCGCCAAGAGCGTGGACGGCGGTTTCCTGCTGTCCGGTTCCAAGATGTGGATTTCCAACTCGCCGATCGCCGACGTGTTCCTGGTGTGGGCGAAGAACGACGCCGGCCGCATCCGCGGCTACATCCTCGAGAAGGGCGCCAAGGGCCTGTCCGCCCCGGCGATCCACGGCAAGGTCGGCCTGCGCGCCTCGATCACCGGCGAAATCGTGATGGACGAAGTGTTCGTCCCGCTTGAGAACGAACTGCCCGAGGTCGAAGGCCTGAAGGGCCCGTTCACCTGCCTGAACTCGGCGCGCTACGGCATCGCCTGGGGGGCGCTGGGCGCCGCCGAGGCTTGCTGGCACCGCGCCCGCCAGTACACCATGGATCGCAAGCAGTTCGGCCGGCCCCTGGCCGCCAACCAGCTGGTGCAGAAGAAGCTCGCCGACATGCAGACCGAGATCACCCTCGGCCTGCAGGGCGTGCTGCGCCTGGGCCGCATGAAGGACGACGGCATCGCCGCCCCGGAAATCACCTCCATCATGAAGCGCAACTCCTGCGGCAAATCGCTCGACATCGCCCGCGTGGCGCGCGACATGCTGGGCGGCAACGGCATCTCCGACGAGTTCGGGGTGATCCGCCACATGGTCAACCTCGAGGTGGTCAACACCTACGAAGGCACCCACGACATCCACGCCCTGATCCTGGGGCGCGCGCAGACCGGCATCCAGGCCTTCCAGTAAACGATTGTTCCGGCGACCCGCCGACGCGTAGCCCTCGCGGCCGCATGGAGTCCAAACGCCACGCCGGGCCCGCGCCGCAGGATGACCTGGCGGCGCAGGTATTCCGCGAGCAGTTGAGGCTGGCCTTCGAGCTGCTGCCGGTGGCGATCATCGCCAATACCGTGCTCACCCTGGCGGTGTTCGCGGTGCTGGTGCAGGTGGCGCAGCCGATGGAGATCGCCGGCTGGACCGTGGTCATGCTGGGCCTGATCGCCCTGCGCGCAGCCGCCGTGTGGAGCTACCGGCGCACGCCTGAGGAGGCGCGCGACAGCAAGCTGTACGCGCGCTGGTATTTCATTCCCTATGCGCTCACCGGCCTGGGCTGGGCGATCCTGGCCGCCTTCCTGGTGCCCGACGACCGCGAGGTCTACGCGGTGCTGGCGATGTGCGCGGTATACGGCCTGGCGGCCGGCGGGGTGGCTTTTCTCGGCCACATGCGCGACCTGTACGGCGTCTACCTGCTGGCCACCCTGCTGCCGGCGGCGGCCAAATGGCTCGCCACCTGGTGGCAATTCGGCGGTGATTTCCGCCTCATCATGGGCGTCACCACCCTGGTGTTCGTCGGCCTGCTGTACAGCGCCTCGCACCAGCTCTCCCGCCTGGTGGCCAGCGCGGTGGCCGCGCGCCTCGAAAAAGAAGCCCTGGCGCGGCGCCTGCAGGAACTGGTGGCCACGGTGGAGCGCGCCAACCAGGCCAAGAGCGAATTCATCGCCCGCATGAGCCGCCAGGTGTACGCGCCCACCGAGGCGATCGTCGGGCGGGCGCGCGAGTTGCTGGATGAGCACGGAGCCGCATCCCGGGATGCATCAGGCGATGCAGCAGCCGCGCCGCGCCGGGAAATGCTGCAAGGCCTGCACGACGGCGCGCAATCCCTGCTCGGCATGCTGGGCGACGTGCTCGACTATTCGAACCTGGAAGCCGGGCAACTGCAAATCGAGCGGGTCGAGTTCGACCTGCGCGAGCTGCTGGCGCGCGCCGCCGCGGCGGGCGAGGAGCATGCGCGGGCGCGCGGGCTGGCCTTCACGCTGGAGGTGGCCGAGGCGGTGCCGGCGCGCGCGCTGGGCGACCCGCGCCGGCTGGCGCAGATTCTCGCCAACCTGCTCTCCAACGCGGTGCGCTTTACCCCCTCCGGCAGCGTCAGCCTCGAAGTCAAGAGCGTGAGCGCCGAAGGCACGCGCCACACCCTCGCCTTCGCGGTGCGCGATACCGGCATGGGCATCGCTTCGCATCGCCTGGGCGAAATATTCCAGCCCTTCGTCGGCGCGCAAAATCCGGGCGCCTCCGGCGAGGCCGGCAGCGGCCTGGGCCTGGCGATCTGCCGCCGCCTGGCGGGGCTGATGCAGGGCGCGCTGGCGGTGCAAAGCGAGCCCGGACGCGGCAGCGTGTTCACCCTGATGCTGGCGCTGTCCCGCGCCTAGGCGGGCCGGGCCGGCGATCTTGCGCCGGCTTGTTCGGTCCGTTTTTCCTGCCCGGCACCTCCTGCCCGTCCCCGCAAGCCTGCCTCCCCCCGCCCGGGCGAGGCGCATCCCGTAATCCGCGCCGGTTCACGGAAAAATCCCGGCGGGTGAACCGGCCTGGGCCCGGCAGGGCACGATTTACGGCAAGATGGTGGCGGGTGGCGCGAACAAAACAAATCCGACGGTGAGGAGCAGGGCAGGCATGCCGGATCAGTCCATGGAGGAGCGGGTACAGCGGGAGCAGCTGGTGCGGGTGGCCGCCCTGGCGCACTCGGGCATCCTGCTCAACATCATGCTGACCGTGGCGATCGGCTGGGTCCTGCACCGCGTGGTGCCGGTGCCCGTTCTGGTGGTCTGGGGGATCCTGCTGGTGGCCCTCAACCTGGCGCGCTGGGCCCTGGTGGTCCGCTTCCTGCGCCGGCGCGACACGGCCGACGCGGGCATGTTCCAGGCGGGCTACCTGCTGCTGATCACCCTGGTCGGCCTGTGCTGGGGCGGCCTGTCGGCCACCACCCTGGGTGACGCCAGCGTGCAAATCGGCCTGATCGGCCTGGCCTGCGCCTTCGGGCTGGCCGGCGGGGCGATCGCCTTCGTCGGCTTCGTGCCGCGCCTGTACGGCGGCTATCTGCTCGGCCTGCTGGTGCCGCCGGCCATCAGCGCCCTGACCATCGGCTCGGAGACCGGCATGATCGCCGGCCTGATCATCACGGTGTTCATCGGCGTGCTGCTGCGCACCTGTTTCGATTTTCACCTGCGCTTCGTCGAAGGCCTGCGCAACCGCTTCGACAATGTGCAACTGGTGGCCGACCTGCGCGACGCGGTTGCGCGGGCCGAGACCGCCAACAGCGCCCTGCAGCAGGAGGCGAAAGTGCGCGCCGAGGCCGAGGAGGCCGAGCGCGCGGCGCGCCAGGACGCCGAGCGCGCCAACCGCGCCAAGAGCGATTTCCTGGCCATCATGAGCCACGAAATCCGCACCCCGCTGAACGCCATCATCGGCTTTTCCGAACTGCTCGCCGAGCGCGAACTGTCGGGAGAGGAGCGCGACTACGCGGCGCGCATCCACGATGCCTCCGAATCCCTGCTGGCCCTGGTCAACGACATCCTCGACTTTTCCAAGATCGAGGCGAGCAAGCTGGTGCTCGAGGAAGCCGTGTTCGACCTGCGGGAAGTGCTGCGCGGCGCCGCCGCCGCCAATGAGCTGAACGCGCGCCGGCGCGGGCTCGAGTTCATCGTCGCTCCCGCCCCGGACCTGCCCGAACGCGTGGTGGGCGACCGCACCCGCCTCTCGCAGATCCTGGTCAACCTGCTGTCGAACGCGGTCAAGTTCACCCGCGAGGGCGGGGTGAGGCTGGAGGTGGAACGGGTGGTCGGTGTCATTCCGGGCCGCTGCACCCTGCGCTTTTCGGTGCGCGACACCGGCATCGGCATCGCCCCGGAAAAGCAGGCGCTGATCTTCGATGCCTTCACCCAGGCCGACCACTCGACCACGCGCAACTTCGGCGGCACCGGCCTGGGCCTGGCGATCTGCAAGCGCCTCGCGCTGCTGATGGGCGGCGACATCCGCATCGACAGCCGGGCCGGCGAGGGCAGCGCGTTTCACCTGACCGTGCCGTTCCGGGTTGAAGCGGCCGGCGCCGCGGGTGATTCCAAACCCGCATCCACCGTGATGGCCTGGCCGGGCAAGCGGGCGCTTGCGGTGGACGACAACGGGATCAACCTCAAGCTGGTCAGCCTGATGCTGCAACGCGTGGGCATGCAGGTCGACACCGCCGAGAACGGCGCGGCCGCCATCGAGTCCTGCGCGCGGCATTCCTACGACCTGCTGCTGATGGACATCGAGATGCCGGACATGAGCGGCCTGGAAACGACCCGGCGCCTGCGCATCGCCGGCCATACCATGCCCATCATCGCCCTCACCGCGCACGCCGTCACCAGCCTGGAAGAGCAGTGCCGCGAAGCCGGCATGCACGGCTACGTCACCAAGCCGGTGTCGCTGCAGCAGCTCGGGCAGATGATTGCGCAGGTGATCTAGGGTCTGTTGGATTAAAGGCACAAATCCGCCCCTCTCCGCGCGACGGGGCAGGGGTGGTGCTGGTACAATGCTGCACATGCGGTGATTGTTCCAGTCCCCCCGCCGCTGTCGATCCGACCCCCGCAGATCCCCGCTCTTGCTTGACGAGAGCTTCTGCAACACCTCCGCCTGCGACTGGCGCCACTTGGTTCCCAAGGGTGACGGGCCGGATATTTTGTAAGACCAAACAAGAATGTCTTTTTCCTCACTCGGGCTTTCCGAGGCGATCGTTCGCGCCGTCACCGAACAGGGCTACACCCAACCCACCCCGATTCAATCCCAGGCGATTCCCGCCGTGCTGGCCGGCGGCGACCTGCTGGCCGGCGCGCAGACCGGCACCGGCAAGACCGCCGGCTTCACCCTGCCGATCCTGCAGCGCCTCTCGGAGGCCAAGACCCCGGTCAACCCGTTCGGCGGCCGCGCCGTGCGCACCCTGATCCTCACACCGACGCGCGAGCTTGCCGCGCAGGTCGAAGAGAGCGTGCGCACCTACGGCAAGTACCTCAAGCTGACCTCCACCGTGATTTTCGGCGGCGTCGGCATCAACCCGCAGATTGCCGCCCTGCGCAAGGGCGTCGACATCCTGGTCGCCACGCCGGGCCGCCTGCTCGACTTGCACCAGCAGCGCGCCTGCGACCTGTCCAAGGTCGAAATCCTGGTGCTGGACGAAGCCGACCGCATGCTCGACATGGGCTTCATCCACGACATCAAGCGCATCCTCAAGGTGCTGCCGGCCAAGCGCCAGAACCTGCTGTTCTCGGCCACCTTTGCCGATGAGATCAAGACCCTCGCCGACAGCCTGCTCAACGCGCCGGCGATGATCGAAGTGGCGCGCCGCAACTCCACCGTGGAAGTGATCGAGCAGAAGATCCACCCGGTGGACCGCGAGAAGAAGGCCGCGCTGCTCATCCATCTGATTAAAGAGCACAACTGGTACCAGGTGCTGGTGTTCACCCGCACCAAGCACGGCGCCAACCGCCTGGCCGAACACCTGGAGCACGCCGGCATCTCGGCGATGGCGATCCACGGCAACAAGAGCCAGGGCGCGCGCACCCGGGCACTGGCCGAGTTCAAGAGTTCCGATCTGCAGGTGCTGGTCGCCACCGACATCGCGGCGCGCGGCATCGACATCGACCAGCTGCCCCACGTGGTCAACTATGACCTGCCGAACGTGCCGGAAGACTACGTGCACCGCATCGGCCGCACCGGCCGTGCCGGGGCGACGGGCGAGGCCGTGTCGCTGGTCTGTGTCGACGAGCATGCCTTCCTGAAAGATATCGAGAGGCTCATCAAGCGCGAGATTCCGCGCGTGGTGGTCGCCGGTTTCGAACCCGACCCGAACGCCCGCGCCGAGCCCATCCTGATGGGCCGCGGCCAGGGCCAGCGGCAAGGACAGGGGCGCGGCCGCCCGGGTGGTCAATCCGCCGGGCGCGGCGCTTCGCAGGGCAATGGCCAGAACAACGGCCAGCGCCGTGGTGGCCAGGGCAGCGGCCAAGGCAGTGGCCGGGGCAATGGGCAAGGTAGTGGTCAGGGTAATGGTCAGGGCAGCGGACAAGGCAACGGCGAGAAGCGGCAGCCTGCCCAGGCCCAGCCGGCACGCCAGGGCACCGGCCGCGCCGGCCCCGCCAAGGCACCGGCCGGGCCGCGTCCGGCCACCGGCTCGAAGCCTCCCGCGCTGCTGCATCGTACCGGCGGGCGCGGGCGCTAAAGCGCGGCGACTGAACCGGAAACAACGCGGACCACGTGCCCGCGTTTTGTTTTTACGCGGCGGCTAGCTGCAGCCGCCGCCGCACCCGCCGCAACTTCCTCCCCCATCGCCGCCGCCGTCGCCGCCGGACCCACATCCGCCGCCGCAGCCCGATTCCTCCTTCGAGCGGCGCCTGTGGTGGTCCATGGCCATGGCAAGCACCATCGCACCGGCCATGAACAGTCCCAGGATGATCGAGCGGCTCGCACCCCAGAGAAACAGCACGACCACCAGCACCAGCGACACCACCAGGTTCATCGCGGCAGAGAACTTGTTCCGGCGCTTGCGCTTCGGCAACTCGACAGCCGGCCAGATGTCCGGTGGCGGCTCCTGGTCGAACACCGCCCGGTAGCGGTTCAGCGTGTCTTCGTAGAGCGAGGCGTAGTGCCTGCTGTCTTCGACGCTGCTGCCGGGCGTATGGTCGAGCGGCCGGCCCAGGGTGCGTTCGCACAGGCCGATGTTGTAGGCGCGCGTGTAGGTCAGGTGCAGGTGCCAGGCCGCATCGACGCGGCGCGAGGGCGAAGCCGGGCCGAGATGGGCAAGCAGGAGGAAGCGGCGGTACTCGGCGCGGACGCGCAAGGCGGTTGTCGAACTCCATTTCTCCTCGCGCGCCAGGCGCTTGATGAAGCCGGTTTCGGGAGCCGGTTCCTCGGCCAGGTGATCCAGCGGCAAGACCAGCAGCTTGGACCACAGTTCATGCTCTTTTTTCGGGATGGCCATGGTTGTTCTCCTTGTTGTATTTGTTTTTCTGGGGAGCTGCCTGGTTGCCGTGTCAGCCGCAGCCCCCGCCACAACCACCGCCGCAGCCGTCCCCGCCTCCGCCATCTCCGCTGCCGCCGTCTCCACCATCGCCGCCCAGTTCCACGCCGGCACTGGCGTTCACCAGGGCCGCTGTGACCACGAACAGCGCGATGAACAGGAATACGATCAGCGAGGGCCGCATCGCGAACCAGGCGAAGGCCAGCACCATCGCCGCGCCCACCAGCGAGGCGCCCTTCCTGCGCTTGCTGGCCGCCACCGCGGGCGCCGGCCAGATGTCGGCCGGCGGCGCCTCGCCGAAGACCTCGAGGTAGCGGTCCCGCGTGCCTGCGTAGACGTTGGCGTAGTGCGCGCTGTCTTCCGCATCGCCGCTGGGCATGTGGTCCAGGGGCCGCCCCAGGGTGCGCTCGCACAGGCCGGTGTTGTAGGGGCGCGTGTAGGTCAGGTGCAGGTGCCAGGCCGCGTCCACCATCGGGGAAGGCGAGGCCGCGCCCAGGTGGGCCAGCAGCAGGTAGCGCCGGTATTCGGCGGTGACGCGCACGGCGGTGGCGTAGTCCCACTTTTCATCGCGCATCAGCCGCTTGATGAAGCCGAAGGCGGGGGCCGGCTCGCCGGCCAGGTGGTCGAGGGGAAGGTCGACCAGTTTCATCCACAGATCAAGATTTCGGTTGGGAATCGCCATTTTTGTTCTCCTTGTTGTTTTTGTTTTACTTCTTGTTTTCTTTTTCTGGCGATACCAGATTACTTCCATTTGATGACAGTCAGATGACAAAAACCGGCTTGGCTAATCGCGGCAATAACCGGTGCCCGGGGGTGGGGACGGGTTAAGCTGGGACGAGGAAAAAGCAGCGCGGCATGCGCGCGAACCAGGAGACAAACCGATGAACTGGATGCTCAAGCGCGCCCTGCGTATCGGGGCCGCGCTGTTGTGCGCCCTCACTTGCGCGGCCGCGCAGGCGCAGGACTTTCCCGGCAAGCCGCTGAAGATCATCGTGCCCTGGGCGCCGGGCGGCAATATCGACATCACCGCGCGCGTGCTCGCGCCCACCCTCGGCGAGGCGCTCGGCCAACAGGTAATCGTGGAAAACCGCGCCGGCGCCGGCGGCACCATCGGCTCGCTGATGGTCGCCAAATCCGCGCCGGACGGTTACACCTTGCTGCTGGGCTCCTCCGGCTCGGTCACCGCCTCGCCCGCGGTGATGAAGAATGTGCCTTACGACACGCCGAAAGACTTCACCGCGCTCGGTCCCATCCACGTCGTGCCCATGGTGCTCACGGCCACCCTCAAGCTGCCCGCCAATACCTACGCCGAATTCGCCGCGCTGGCCAAGGCACGCGACGGCAAGCTTTCGGTCGCCTCCGCCGGCAACGGCTCGTCGAACCACCTGGCGATCGAGATGCTCAAGCGCCAGGGCAATCTCGCGCTGATCCACGTCCCCTACAAGGGCAGCGGCCCGGCGCTCACCGACCTGGTCGGCGGCCAGGTCGACGCAATGGTCGACCAGCTCACCGCCTCGATCCAGTACATCCGCGAGAACCGCATCAAGGCTCTCGCCATGACGAGCAGCAAGCGCTCGCCGCAACTGCCGAACGTGCCGACCCTGATGGAAATGGGCTTGTCGAAATTCGACGCGACCACCTTCACCGGCCTGTTCGCGCCGGCCAACCTGCCCAAGCCGGTCACCGACAAGCTGGTCGCCGCGTTGAGAAAGTCCCTCGCCGATCCCAAGGTGCGCGAGCGCTTCGAGGCCATGGGCGTGGAAATGCAGGAAATGGGCATGGAGGAATTTTCCACCTTCGTGCGCGGCGACTTTGAAAAATGGCGCGCCGTCGCCCGCGAAGCCAATATCACCATCGAATAGGGATTGCCCCATGAGCGACACTCCATCCAGCCCGGCCCCCGCCAGCCTTCCTCCCGATCCGCAACTGCGCAAGCCGAAACGCGCCCTGCCGCCCGGCACCATCGATTGCCACGCGCACATCTTCGATCGCTTCGACCAATATCCGCTGGCCGGCCAGCGCAAGTACAACCCGCCCCTGTGCTCGCGCGAAGCCTGGTTCGCCCTGCACGAGGCGCTCGGCATCGCGCGCGGCGTGCAGGTGCACGGCAGCCCCTACGGCTTCGACAATTCGATCACGCTCGATTTCGTCAAGGCTTATCCGCAACGCCTGCGCGCGGTGGCCGCGATCTCGCCCGACGTGACCGATGAAGAGCTGAAGCGCCTGACCGCCGGCGGTTTTCGCGCCGCCCGCCTGATGGACCAGTTCGCCACCGGCGCGACGACCAAAGACCTGGAAGCGATCGCGAACAAGATCGCCCCCTACGACTGGCACATCGAGATCAACATCGCCAAGTCGGCCGACTGGGTGGACCTCGAACCGCGCCTGCGCAAATGCCCCGTGCCCGTCGTGTTCGACCACTTGGGGCGTCCGCGCGGGGCCGAGGGCATCGACGCCCCCGGTTTCAAGGTGATCCGCCGCCTGCTGGTCGAGGGCGACAAGTTCTGGACCAAGGTGTCGAGCTGGTACCGCCTGTCGGATTCCGGCGCGCCCGGCTACGCCGACATGAAGCCCTTCGTGCAGGCGGTGCTGACCGACCGTCCCGACCGCTGCGTGTTCGGCACCAACTGGCCGCACCCCGGCATCCGCAACCACATGCCGAACGACGCCGATCTCGTGGACCAGCTTGAATCCTGGCTGCCGGACGAAGCGGTGCGCCTGCCGCTGTTCGTCACCAACGCGGAGAAGCTGTACCGCTTCTGAGGAGGGGATGGCGCCAGGCGCTTTTCCCGTCTATTCCCCGTCTATTCCCCGTCTATCGCCCGCCCCATTGCCCATCGGCGACCCACGGCGTGCCGCGCGCGGCCCATGTCATACTCGCGGCCATGGCCATGCGTAACCAAGGCTGGCGACTCCAGCACGGCAGGGGCGTCCACAATTACACGACGAAGGCGCGG
>Ga0307511_10001017_pt1 | contig 29783 bp, 20 predicted proteins | sample 13_EM_MG_FD_200266 | JGI IMG/M metagenome (GOLD analysis project Ga0307511, IMG submission 200266) | Populus trichocarpa ectomycorrhiza microbial communities from riparian zone in the Pacific Northwest, United States - 13_EM | ecosystem: Host-associated > Plants > Roots > Unclassified | place... | reverse complement strand
AGCGGGAAAAAGACTGGTTAAGGCAATTTCAGGCTACAGAAAGGCCGGATGCCGTCATTTCAGACAACCGGTACGGACTCCATGCACCGGGCCTTTTTTCCGTTTTTATCACCCATCAGCTCCGTATCAGGACCCCTTTTGGTCAATTAGCCGATACCTTTTTGCAACGGATCAACTACCGGGCCATTCACCGGTTTTCCCTTTGCTGGATACCCGATCTGGAAGGGGCCGGCGCCCTGGCCGGCACCCTCTCCCATCCGGACCAGCTACCGCATACGCCCACCCGTTATATTGGTCTTTTGTCAAGGTTTGAGCAGCAGCCCGACAGTACGGAGCAGCCGGCGCATGCAACGGAGCCCTGTGACCTCCTGGTCCTTCTGTCCGGGCCCGAGCCGCAAAGAACGATCTTCGAAAAAAAGATCCTGGATCAATTACCATCCTATCCGGGCAGCGTGATACTGGTAAGGGGGTTACCGGGAGCAGGGGCTCCTCGTCTTACCGGAACGGCGGCCATCGCCGGAAAAGGCATTGAACCGGGGGTAGGGCCTCTTCCAGGAGCGGGTTCTCTCCCATCCAGGCTTCGCATCTATAATCACCTGCCTGCCAACGAATTGAATGCCGTTATTACCGGGGCGGGCATGGTTCTTTCCCGTGCAGGCTACAGCACTATTATGGACCTTCTGAAGCTGGGGAAACGAGCCATCCTGGTCCCCACTCCAGGCCAGTCCGAACAGGAATACCTCGGCCGCTATCTTTCCGGCAAACAAATGGCCCTATGCATAGAGCAATCAGCCTTCTCATTGGCCGGGGCGATGACCCTGGCCGGGAACTTCCCATTCGTTGGCATCGAAGCAGGCGAATCCGGGATAGGCATCCCCCAACCCACGGAGGACATGCCTGCCGGGAATGATCTTTTACAAAAGGAAATACGTTCTTTCCTGGAGGCGCTGGATTCTCATACGCTGGAATCCCATAACCCTTGATCATAAATCCGGCGGAAGCGTTAAATAATCCCCCTTACTCCCGTTTAGGATAATCGAAGAACCAGAACGTGGTGCCGGCCGTCAGAAATTCACTCCATTGAGTAGCGAGACTGGTCACGGCAAAAATCCCACAGGTAGGCATATTGTCCAGGCGGACCGAAGTAAGCGTATTGACGAAGGCGGTAATACCCGGATTATGGGAGAAAATGGCCGCTGACCCATACTGATCATCCAGACCGGAAACGACTTCTTTAAAAGTCTGCACAGAGGCATGGTATAGTTCCGGGATCGACAGGATCTCCTTCTCCTTTCTTCCAAACTCCCCAATAAAAAATTCTGCGGTATTTCTGGCCCGCCGGGCCGGACTGGATACGAACAGCTCTATGTTGATGTTGGCTTTGATCAGCCGCCTGGCCATGACGGGAGCATCCCTCCGGCCTCTCTCATTCAACGAGCGGTCTATATCATTTACCTGGGCATTATCCCAGCTGCTCTTGGCATGTCGTATCATGAATAGGGTCTTCATACGGAATAAATCTACTCAAATAAACCGGGACTTTATACCGGGCAAACAAGGATTTTGCAAAGCAATAGTTATTCCCGAAAAGGGGTCCTGCAGCAATGCACATTTATAACCACCTATATATCAAAGGCTTGCGAGTTGATGAAATTAATCAGGGAGACTGTATTTTTTAGTTTAAGCTTCTTGAGGATATTATGCCGGTGCACTTCAACGGTCTTTAAGGAAATATTCAGTTCCGAAGCGATCTCTTTCGACGAAAGCCCCTCTTTTAAAGCCCTTACTATCTGCATTTCCCTGTCGGAAAGATTATTAATATCCGGATTCACCTGGTCGCCATTCAGCATCTGTTCCGACAGGATATTCTTTACCTCCTGGCAGATATAGACGTGATTATTACTCACTTCGGCAATCGCTTCCAGCATCTCCTGACGGGGGGAGTTCTTGGTGACATACCCTTTAGCACCCAGGCGCAGCATTTTTTTAGCATAAGCCGGCTGAGAATGCATAGATACGCCGATGATCTTTGAGCCGGGAGAAAATTTACGGATCATTTTCAATACGTCAAACCCGCTCATAGGAGCCATGTTGATGTCCAGCAATACTACATCGGGCCTTTTATCCCTGGCCAGTTCGATAGCACGCTCGCCATCGCCGCATTCCGCTACTACATCAAAATTTTCATTCTTTCCTAATAAGAAGCTCCATGTTTCCCGGATTAGAGTATGATCGTCTACGATCATAATAGAAACTTTCTTCATAACGCCTGAGTTTTTTTCTAAAGGAGAAAAATAACCAATGCATTACTAACTTGAGCTTTAACCTTGGCCTGATAATAGATATAGGTATTCTAAGAAGGAGACTTTTTTACGGTAAAACAACTATATAATATTAAGGCTTTTTGCTGATATAGTCAATTTAAATTTGCTTTTCCTCGGTTGGGACCAGTATACCGGTGGCGGTCCTAGTATCCTCGGACATTCTTGCCTTCCATATAATTCATAAAGGCCTTATTGACTACCCGGTTACCCCCGGGAGTAGGATAATTCCCGGTAAAATACCAATCCCCGGTATTGGTGGGACAGGCCTTATGCAGGGATTCGATCGTCTGGTAAATGACCTCCACGGGAGTTTGGATCTCCGGCGGCGTTATCAATTGGGCTATCTTATCGGAGATTTCCTGTGTCGTAAAGGGTTTATAGACCATTCTCACCACATTTTCCGTATGCAACTGGCCGGTACGCTGCAATTCCTTACACTTATCATATAGCTCCTGCAGACATGCTTCTTTTCCTCTTTCCTTCATCAGTTCGACAGCGGCACGAAAAGCAATAAAGTCCCCCATTTTACTCATATCGATCCCATAACAATCGGGGTAGCGGATCTGCGGGGCCGAGGATACGACAATGATCTTTTTCGGCTCCAGCCGGGCCAGCATCCGCACGATACTCTCCTTCAGCGTAGTCCCCCGGACAATGGAATCGTCAATCACCACCAGGGTATCCAGACCTTTATTAACAGTGCCATAAGTGACATCGTATACGTGCTGCACCATCTCATTACGGCTGACATCCTCCGTAATGAACGTCCGCATCTTTACATCTTTAATCGCCACTTTCTCCACCCTGATCTTGCGGCTCATCATTTCTACCAGCTTGTCTTCCGTAATATCCTTTCCCCAGGAGAGAATACGCTGGATCTTGACCTTCTCCAGGTAATCGTCCAACCCTTTCCAAAGACCATAGAAAGCCACTTCCGCCGTATTGGGAATAAAGGACAGGATCGTATTCTTCAGGTCATGGTCGACCGCATTCAGGATCTGTTCGCTGAGGTTATGTCCCAGCGCTATCCTTTCCCGGTAAATTTTTTCATCGCTGCCCCTGGAAAAATAGATCCGTTCAAAACTACAGGCCCTGCGCTCCCCGGGTTCCAGTATTTTTTCGACGGAGACATTCCCATCGGCTTTTACGATCAGGCCCTTACCAGGCATCAGTTCCATCACCTCATTCTCACCCACATTGAATACGGTACGAATGGCAGACCGCTCAGAAGCGGCTACCACCACATCGTCATTGATATAATAATAGGCAGGCCTTATCCCATTGGCATCCCGGAAAACAAAACTGTCCCCGTTGCCCATCAGGCCCCCGACCGTAAATCCACCATCGAAGAGGGATACGGCCTTGCGTAATAAACTGACCAGGTCCAGGTTGCCCGGTGAAGCCTCATCGGCCTTGACCTGGAAATGATGGATGACTTCCATCATAGCAGCCAGGTCGCTCTGTTTCTGAAATTCTCCGGGGTCTATCCCGATCAGGTCAAATAGCTCATCGGTATTGACCAGGTTGAAATTGCCAGCCAGGGCAAGGTTCCTGGCAGGAATAGTATTGCGTTTTATAAATGGATGGCAAAATTCTGCATTGTTCCGGCCCTGCGTGCCATAACGGAGATGACCCAGCAGCACTTCTCCCAGAAAAGAGATATGCCCCTTCATGAGTCCCGGGTGTTTGGTGATATCCGGCTGGTATTGTTCCAGCTCTTTCACCTCCCCGAGGATCTTAGCGAAAATATCTGCAATAGGCTGATTATTACTACTCCGTATCCTGTGCAGGAAAGGATGGCCAGGCTCTGTATTCAGTTTTACCGCAGCTACTCCTGCCCCGTCCTGCCCCCGGTTATGCTGCTTTTCCATCAGCAGGTACAACTTGTTCAGGCCATACAGTACGGTCCCGTATTGCTGCAGATAATAGGAGAACGGCTTACGTAATCGGATGAATGCCAGACCGCATTCATGTTTTATGTCATCGCTCATGGAGAAAAATGAAGCGCAAAGTTACCGATTAAATTGATAACAAAAAGACAAACTAGCAGGTGAGAAAAAACCCCCAGTCTTCATAGGAATGGGGGCGGTGTTTCAACAGGATTTTGGAACACTCTTTTTCGGGAACCGGAATCCCCTGGTTTTTCTAAGGATTGGATTTTACCGGGTAAAATTCCGGCAAAGCCATTTATTTAAAAAGAAAAAAGAGCCCGAATTCCGGGCCCTAAGAGAAAAATCAAGCGATTTTAGATGTTTACTCCTACACTAAATATAGGTCGCATTCGTATTAATAAAATTTACAAGGGATGCTGAGTTCTTGAGTTTCAATTTTTTGAGAATATTATGCCGGTGCACTTCCACTGTTTTCAGGGATATATTCAGGCTGGTGGCGATCTCCTTGGAAGAAAGGCCTTCCTTGATAAAATTGATGATCTGCATCTCCCTTTCGGTCAGCGCATTTATATTGGGAGAGTCCTCCTTTTCATCCAGCAATTGCTCGGAAATAATATTCTTTATCTCGTCACATATATATTTATTGCCATGATTGACTTCCAGGATGGCTTTGATCATTTCTTCCTTGGACGAATTCTTCGTAACATATCCCCTTGCGCCCATCTGCAGCATCTTTTTGGCATAGGCAGGTTGCGAATGCATCGAGACACCGATCACCTTAGAGCCGGGAGATATCTTCCGTATCCTTTGTGTAGCTTCCAGGCCCGAAAAGGGAGCCATATTGATATCCATTAAAACCACATGGGGACGTTTGGCCTTTGCCAGCTCGACCGCCTCCTGCGCATCTCCACATTCAGCTATGACCTGAAATCGGGAATCACTGTTTAAAATATAACTCCAGGTCTCTCTTATCAGTTTGTGGTCGTCGGCAATTAAGATATTGATCTTGCTCATATAGGATTGTTTTAAAGATTATATTATATAACAGGGACTTGAACTCTCAATTTGCAACCGCGGCCCGGCGAGGACATGATCGTCACCTTCCCTCCAAAAAGATCCGCTCTGCTCATGATATTGGAAAGGCCGAGACCTTTCTTGTTTTGTACTTTTTCAGGATTAAACCCTTTCCCATCGTCGGTGATGTTCAGCTCGATCCTGTTTTCCGTTTCTTCAAGGATCAGTTCGATGATGAGATTCCTGGCGCCGGAGTGCTTCAGCACATTATTTATCTGCTCCTGGATGATCCGGAACAGCATTAGTTTCTCCTTATCGCTGATCCTTTCGTCGAACTTCCCCACCGGATAAAACTCAACATGGATCGCCCGGGTAGTCCGGACACTTTCTACCAGGTCGGCAATGGAGTCCTGCAAACCCAGGTCCCCGATACTCGCCGGCACGAGGGATCTGGAAATATTCCGGATCTCATGGATCGCTTCATGGATATTCTCGGCGCTCCGGGTAATCAGGTTGAGCCTTTCCTTATGGTCATTTTTGGCCAGTTCCAGGTACAACTTCGTGGTGGAAAGGATCTGGTTGATATTGTCATGCAATTCCTTTCCGATCTCTGCTCTTTCTTTTTCCTGGGCGTCCACCATCGCCTGGGCGACTATCTTTTGTTTATTCAGCTCCTGTTTCAACAGCTTCTTCTCCATTTCCCGCTTGCCGGTAATATCCTGCATAGACCCAACCATACGGATCGCTTTCCCTTCTTTTCCAAAGATCAGGGACCCCCTGTCGGATACCAGGGCAAATTTCCCGTCGGATCTTTTGAACCGGTATTCTTCCAGCCACAGGTCCTTATCCTTCCTTCGGATAAATTTATTCATATTTTTCAGGACCCGCTCTCTGTCTTCCGGATGAATATGCATCTCCCAGAATTTTCTTGTCCGGACTTTGTGGCCGGGCTTGTGACCGAACTGGTGAGAAAACCCTTCGCCCCAGAAATAGAGCCCTGTAAGAATATCCAGATCCCAGATAGCGTCATTAGTGGCTTTCGTCGCCAGCGTATACCGTTCGTTACTGATACTCAGCTCTTCTTCCGCCCTTTTACTTTCGATGATGATCATCACCAGGTTGGCGGCGCGTTCAATAATATCCAATTCAACAGCGGTAGGGCTCTTCGTCGTGGTATAATAGACTCCAAAAGCAGCCAGCACATCCCCCTTCGCATCGAGTATGGGGAAGGACCAGCAGGCACGAAGCCCGAATTTCAGGGCCAGCTCTTTCTGGTCTTCCCATAGCGGGTCCGTTTCAATATCAGAAGAGATCACTTTTTCTTTCCGGAACATAGCCGTACCACAACTGCCTGCGACAGGGCCGATAAGAGTCCCATCAATAGCATGCGCATAAATGGCAGGCAGGCCGGGCGCGGAGAGCAGTTTTACACATAGGCCCTCATTATCCAACGTCAGGACACAACAGGACATTCCCGGAAATATCTTTTGTATGCCTTTGAGAAAATAATTCAGGATAGTCCGCAGAGAAGCTTTTTTACTGGAATTCATTTCCAGCACTTTTTTCTCCAACGCCAGCAGCATCTCCTGCTTTTTTCTTACGGTCACATCCTTGAAATAAACGAATAGCCCCTGCGCAGAAGGATATACGCTCATTTCCAGCCATCGATCAAAAGGTTCATTGTATTGTTCGAGAGTGACCGTCATTTTCTTTTTGTAGGCCTTTTGAAAGGATTGATACGTGTCCATATCCACCAGCTCCGGTAACCGCTCCCGGATAGCCTGTCCCACCATTTCGGTAGCGGAATGGCGGGTGATCCTTTCGGCCTCATGGTTCCAAAGAGTAACGTTGAAATTACTGTCCAGGACAAAAAAACCGTCCGTTATGCTTTCCAGGATATTCGTTATCTGCTCGGAGTACTGGCGCAATTGCATCTCTACCTTTTTCCTGTCCTGCTGTGCCAGCTTGTTCTCCGTAATATCCTTGTTAACGGCCATTATCCCGGTGATCCGCTCTTCATTGTCCCGGATGTATCGGATAGAACTAATAAGGTACGATTTTTTTCCGTCTCCCGAAACATAGATCGCTTCCCCATCCCAAAAACCCTTTTCCACGAACACTTTTTTCACGGCATCCTCCGTAGTATGCAGGTATTCATACCGGACCAATTCCCGGAAATGCTGGCCAATTGCCTGTCCGGCAGAGATACCATAGAACTTTTCGGCTGCTTTATTCCAGTAAATGATCTGATCCTGAAGGTCGGTCGTAACGATAATATCAGAAACGTACTTAACCAGACTGGCCTGATACTGCAGTTCCTCTTCTACCGGACGGGAATGACCCCGGGCATCAGTCGTCCGGGACTGGGAATCAGGATTGAAATCTGTTGAATATGTCTTCATGCCGCTCAGTTGCCAGTTTCCTGTCTCCCCCTCCGAAGTAAATACCGGTGTCATAATCCAGCGGATCATAAAGGGCTTTGTACCAGGCCCGGAGAGAGACAGATCAATGAGTTTGGGCAGGGTTTCTTTCGGAAAATGATCCGGTAATCCGGGGGCGAGCTTTCCTAATTGGGCGAAAATTTCTAATATGTTTTTTTCCAGGAATATGTATATCTCTCTCTTTTTAAGAAGGGCGGCGAATCGGGCACAAGTCGCCTTGATGGCCCCATCAGAGGCAATTTCAATAAAATAAGGTTGTATAAACTGCTCTCTCGTAGGCACGGATTTGGGGGCACTACTTAGCATACTATTTGAATATTGTCAGATTTTTCAGGACACAATGGCGCCTTCGTAAAAGTACGGTATCAAATTACTAAAGAAGGGGATATGCCTGACGAATTAGAACACTATTTCGGAACAACTAAGGGTTAATCCTTAAGTTAATTACCGGCTGTTGCTGAGTTGGATGCCCATTTTTTAAGATTAGCGCAATTCCTGTAATCTCCGTCGATCATTATGTAAAAGGTGGGAATTTTAGTACCGAACCATTTTTCCAGAGCCGCAGATTTCTTTTCATCCAATGCGCGGTTAGCCACCCGGTTATAATCGTCTTTCAGGTTCTCCCGATGGGGCTCGGACTTGGATACCAGCAGTACGATACGAACACCTTTCTTTCCTCTTTCGTCCGTGAAAGGGGTGGGCTTGGAATATTCTCCGGCCTTGAGATTGGAATTCTTCAACAGAAGGACCATGTCCTTATCCAGCTGATCGATGGTGAGGAAAGTAGAGCCATCCCGGCCCATGATCTGGCCGGCAGTAGATTTTGCATTATCATCATCACTGTATTTGGCAATGGCCTCTCCAAAACCGAAATTACCGGCGATCAATTGGGTGCGTATGGAATCCAGCTTGGCGGTCGCATCGCTTATTTCCGGCGCCGTAATCTGGGGTATTTTCAAGATATGTCTTACCACGGCATCGTCTCCGTTACGGCTGACCATCTGGATGATATGATAGCCGTATTTACTCTTAATGACGGGAGATACCTGTCCTTCTTTCAGGCGGAAGGCCGTAGCGAAGAATATCGGGTCCCACATTTTGCTATCGTTGCGATTTAATTCGATCTGACCGCCCTTTTCTTTACTGCCGGGGTCATCCGAATAAAACTGGGCGAGGGTCGCAAACTTCTTTGTTCCTTCCTCTACCTGTTTCTTATACTCATTCAGCTCGTCGATAGCTAATTTTTCAATATCCCGGCTTGCCTTGGGGAACAGTACAAGCTGGCTTAGCTGTAATTCCGATTCGTAAAATATAAGCTTCTCCTTGGGGATCTTCTCATAATACTCCTTTACTTCCGTAGGCGTGATCTTGATATCTTCCACGATCCTGTTACGCATGGCCTGGGCCTGGCGTTGCTCCCGGATATTGGGACGCATGTCCTGCTTGAGCTGATACACCGTTCTTTGCGCAATCTGTTCGAGAGCGTCTTTACCGCCATAGAGATTTATAAAATACCGGATCTTCTGATCCAGCTCTGCATCTACTTCTTCATCGCTTACGGGAAGGGAGTCCCTTTCGGACTGCAATACCAGCGCCTTCTGGATCAGCATATTGTCCAATACATTACACTCGTCCGTAGCAGTTCCTCCGTTACGCTGTATATCCGCAACAGCCGTCGTTAATTCTGACCTCAGAATGATCTTATCACCCAGGATACCGGCAATCTTATCAGCTACCACTTTTGCCTGCTGTGCAAAACCAGTAACCAGAACGAACAACAACAAGGCAGGTAAGAGAAGGATTCTTTTAATCATACAATTTGTCTATAATAACAGTGCAAATCCAAAGTTAATTTGATACCAGTGGAAATACCCCCTTTCGGGGGTATTTAACAAAAAATTATCTGGGGGCCGGGAATCCTATACAATAGAGAATCATTCCCTTATTATAGAGTCCTCTTCACTTCTTCCTCCTCATATGCTTCCACTATATCACCCACCCGAAGATCATTAAAGTTCTTAATGGTCAATCCGCATTCCATGCTGGAAGCCACTTCTTTGACGTCATCCTTGAACCTCTTGAGGGAGGCCAGTTCTGCGGAAGCTCCTTCCCCGATCGGGTAGATCACGATGCCATCCCGTACCAGTCGGATCTTCGCATTCCGGAAGATCTTTCCTTCCAGGACAAAACAACCGGCCACCGTAGCTTTATCGAATTTGAAGACATTCCGCACTTCCACATTCGCCACCACTTTCTCCTGTATTTTCGGCTCCAGCATCCCTTCCATGGCGCTCTTCACCTCTTCGATGGCATTGTAGATAATCGAATAGGTCTTAATTTCCACGCCTTCATTTTCAGCCAGGCGGGAAGCCTGTGAAGAAGGCCGGACATTAAAGCCGACGATTACGGCGTCAGAAGCGGTAGCCAGCAATACATCACTTTCGGTAATGGCCCCTACCGCCTTATGAACAACACGAACGGCAATCTCTTCCGTAGACAGTTTCTGCAGGGAATCGCTCAACGCTTCCACCGATCCGTCCACATCTCCCTTTATGATCAGGTTCAATTCCTTGAAGTTTCCAAGGGCCAGACGACGGCCGATCTCATCGAGCGTAATATGTTTCTTCGTACGGATACCCTGCTCACGAAGGATCTGAGCCCGTTTGTTGGCTACTTCCTTCGCTTCGCTTTCATCCGCATATACTTTGAATTTTTCCCCGGCCTGCGGAGCGCCGTTAAGGCCTAAGAGTAATACGGGCGTTGTCGGCGGAGCGCTGTCCACCCGCTTGTTACGTTCATTGAACATCGCTTTTACACGACCAAAATATTGCCCGGAGACCACCAGGTCGCCGCTATTCAATGTACCGTTCTGCACGAGCACAGTGGCTACATAGCCCCGTCCCTTATCCAGCGAGGCCTCGATGACGCTGCCGGAACCCTCCCGGTCAGGATTGGCCTTCAGGTCCAGTAACTCCGCTTCCAATCCTATCTTTTCCAGTAAAAGGTCAATATTCAATCCCTTCTTGGCGGATATTTCCTGTGACTGGAATTTACCCCCCCAATCTTCTACCAGGATATTCATACCGGCCAGTTGCTCCTTGATCTTTTCCGGATTAGCGCCGTCCCGATCGATCTTATTGATAGCGAACACCATGGGCAGGCCTGCAGCCTGGGCATGGGAAATAGCTTCTTTCGTCTGCGGCATCACAGCATCATCGGCGGCAACTACGATCACCGCCACATCGGCGGCTTTGGCGCCACGGGCACGCATGGCGGTAAAGGCTTCGTGACCCGGCGTATCCAGGAAAGTGATCTTCTTCCCGGTAGCTGTCGTCACCTGGTAGGCGCCGATATGCTGGGTGATCCCTCCGGCTTCACCGGCTACCACATTGGCGCTCCGGATATAATCCAGCAAAGAGGTCTTACCATGGTCGACGTGACCCATGATCGTGACCACAGGAGAACGGGGCAGCATTTCTTCCGGATCGTCTTCTTCTTCCTCTTCTTCCATTTCTGCCGCATCGTCAATTCCGATGAACTCGACCACATAGCCGAATTCTCCGGCCACCAGTTCAATGACATCCGCTTCCAGGCGCTGGTTGATGGATACCATCATACCCAGGCTCATACATTTACTGATCACTTCCGCATAACTTACGTCCATCAGGTTGGCCAGCTCGCTGACACTGATGAACTCGGTAACCTGCAGCCTGTTATCTCCTATCTCATCTCCGCCGGTATGCTCAGCCATTTCATCGCGCTTGGCACGACGGTATTTTGCTTTCAGACTTTTTCCACGACCACCCGATCCGGCCAGCTTGGCCTGGGTCTGTCGTATCTTTTCCTGTATCTCTTTCTTATCGATTTCCTTTACTTCCCGGGGAGTATTGCGGGGATCCGGCCGGCGATTGCCGCCGCCACCCTGACCGGGTGCACCACCGGCGCCACGGGGATTTCGCTGAATAGGAATACGGTTCTGGCCGGGAGGACGCGTATTACCGCCGCCGCCATGCCCTGCTCCACCCTGGTGTCCATGTCCGGCGCCACCACCGCCGCCAGGAGCATTGCCCGGTCTTCCACCACCGCCGCCACCACCGTTGTCTTTTTTCTCGATAGGAATCCTTTTCCGCTTCCTTTTCTCTTCAGACGGGGGTTTGGGACGGGTATCATTATTCAGGGGTAATTCTATTTTCCCAAGGATCTTAGGACCCTCCAGCTTCTCAGCCTTGATATTTTCTATCACAGGCGGAGCCTCGTGTTCTTCTGCAACGGGGAGCTCCTCCTGCGGAATTTCTTTTTCCGGCTCCGGTATGACCACTTCCTCAGGCTGGACGGCTGCGATGATGACAGGCTCCTCATGAGGCAATTCTTCCACAACAGGCTCGTCTATTTCCGGCTCTTCCTGCGGAATTTCTTTTTCTTCGGGATATTCAGGTAACACCGCTTCCACAGGTGTCTCTTCAGGCGTCACGGGCAGTTCGACCCCATTTTCGCCGGCAGCTTTCTTTATTATCTTTTTAGGCCGGGTAGAAGAATCTATCGTAGAAAGATCAATCTTATTAATGACCTTAGGTCCTTCCAGCTCCGGTGCATCGATCTTTGTTATTTCCGGCTCTTCCTGCTTGTCTTCGACTACGACTACCGGAGGGACAACCACCGGTGGCTCTTCCACGACAGGCGCTTCTTCCTTGGCAGCAGGCTTTTTAACGAGCTCTTTTTTGGGAAAGAGCACCGTCTCATCTTCCTTTTTCTTTTTCGCTTCCAGGCTTCCCTTAGGCAGATCGATCTGGTCACTCTTGATCTTGGCGACCTTATCCTGCTGGAACTCCTGCAGCAAAAAACGATACATATCCTCCGTCAGTTTGGACGTAGGTTTCAGATCGTCTTTGCTAAATCCCTTGCTAACCAAAAAATCCACCAGGGTATCTTTACCGATGTTGAACTCTTTAGCCGCAGCCATCAAACGTGGTGTTATTACTTCTGCCATATATGCTTTTCCTGGTCCCGGAGGAAGGGATCAGGATCGTCCCTTTTAAAATATTAAAAAAATAGTCTGTAAATATATTAACCTTTTTGAAACTCTTCCTTCAGTACTTTCAATACTTCATCAATCGTCCCTTTTTCCAGGTCTGTCCTTCTTTCCAGTTCGTCAGCCGTCAGATCCAGCACACTGCGGGCCGTATCGCAACCGATACGCTTCAGCTCATCGATCACCCAGGTCTCGATCTCATCGCTGAATTCTTCCAGGTCAATATCGAACTCTTCCGGCTCACCCTCATTATCCCTGAATACATCGATGGTATAACCCGTCAATTCCTGGGCCAGTTTAATGTTGACCCCCTTACGGCCAATGGCCAGGGACACCTGGTCCGGCTTAAGATAGACATTCGCATGCGACTTTTCGCTGTCTAGCTCCATATTAGTAATTTTAGACGGCGTCAGAGAGCGCTGGATCAGCAGTTGGGTATTATTGGTCCAGTTGATCACATCGATATTCTCATTCTTAAGCTCCCGGACGATCCCATGAATCCGGCTTCCCTTCATTCCCACACAGGCTCCTACCGGATCTATACGGTCATCGTATGATTCCACCGCCACTTTAGCCCTTTCACCCGGTTCACGAACGATCTTTTTTATCACGATCAGCCCGTCAAAGATCTCAGGCACCTCGATCTCCAGCAATTTAGACAGAAATAAAGGACTGGTCCTGGACAAAATGATCACGGGGGAATTATTCTTTAATTCCACTTTCTTTACCACAGCCCGGATATTCTCCCCTTTTTTGAAATAGTCCTGGGGGATCTGTTCCGATTTGGGCAATATCAGCTCACTGCCTTCCTCATCCAGTAAAAGGATCTCTTTTTTCCAAACCTGGTATACTTCCGCACTCACAATTTCCCCGACCCTTTCATTGTATTTTTTTACCAGCACATTCTTCTTCAGATCGCCGATACGGCTCGCCAGGGTCTGCTTGGCAGCCAGGATAGCCCGGCGGCCAAAATCCAGTATTTCAATTTCTTCATATAATTCTTCCCCGACCTCATAGTCCTGCTGGATCTTCGTCGCGTCCGTATAGGCGATCTCCGCCAACGGATCATTTACACTGCCGTCTTCCACGATGGTCCGGCGCCGGACAATTTCCAGGTCACCCTTTTCCGCATTCACAATTACGTCAAAATTCTCATCACTTCCGTATTTCTTACGCAACAAGGTTTTGAACACATCTTCTACCACTTTCATCATGGTAGGGCGGTCGATATTTTCGGCTTCCTTGAAGTCCTGGAAGGCTTCGATCAGATTGATACTTGCCATAACACTTAATTTTTAAAGATCCCCCCTGAGGCGCAGGATTAAAAAACTACTTGAATTTTTGTTGTTTTTATGTTATCGAATAAGAAAGCGTGACTGACCACTTCTTTCTTCTTGTTCTTCCCCTTTGTCTCTTCTATAATAAGGCCGTCTTCACTCACTTCCATCAGGCGGCCCTCTTTCTTAGCCCCGTCCTGTAACAGGATCTCTACCTGCCGGCCTATGTTCTTCCTGTACTGTCTCAATATTTTCAGCGGCTCATCCAGCCCCGGTGAACTGACTTCGAGGGAGAAATCATCAGCCGGAAACAGCCCCGATTCTTCCAGTTTCTTGTACAGGGCCCTGTTAACCTGTACACATTTTTCAATAGAGATCCCCTGGTCTCCATCTATAAAGACTTTTATATTATTGGTAGGCTTGATCCTGATTTCCACCAGGAAATAGTCCGATTCGCCCGCCAACAAGGCCTGCATCATGCCCTCTACCGCCTTAACTGTTTCATTAACCATAGAAAACTATCCTTCAAAAAATAAAGAAGGGAACGGATTCGTTCCCTTTCTTTTGCTTCATTTACCTATGCGAAGGTAAGATAAATCTTATTTCTACCAAAACTGCCTTAAAAGCTTTACGAAAATATTTTATAATACCTTTAAAGAAAAAGAGCAAGCATGAGCCACCCAGATAATTTAGGTTCCTTCTTTTCTGAGAATAAAACGCTGCTAAAAGAGTACCTGGAGACCCGGATGGAAATCTACCGGCTGCAAAGCCTTCGCATTTTTTCCAAATCGGCAGGCTATTTCGCCTGGATCATCATCTCCCTGTTCCTGGTGCTTTTATTGATGTTTTTCGGCGGAATGGCCATCGGATTCTGGTTTTCCAGCCTCCTGAACAGCTATGTAAAAGGCTTTGGACTGGTGACCCTGCTTATCCTGGTCGTGTTCCTCCTTCTGGCCGTCTTCAGGAAATCCCTCTTCGTGGATCCCGTAACCCGGAGTATTATTCAACGGTCACGGGAAGACGAGGACGATAAATAGCTGCGAGCTACAAGCTATCAGCCAATAGCAATCAGAATTCCCCTCAAAAAAATTAAAAAAATTATGGCCAGCCCAACAAAATCGACCCGCAGTCTGAACTCCCTGGAAGCAGAGATCCGTCAGCTGCGGCAAAAGGCAAAACAGCTGGAAGAAAAAATAGACGATAATTTTACGTACTTCCAGCACCATTCCGGTTCTATGTTCATCCGGTCCCTGCTCCCCCGCAAAATTGAAGGGGAGACCCTCACCGGAAGCAAGCTCCTGGATACTTTTTTGCAGAACGATCGCCTCCAAAAGATCCTTATCCGATTGGCGGACCGCCTGGCCGGGAAGCTGGGAGACGGTCTTAACTGGTTGGTTAACAGGGTCTTTTCGAAATAGGTTTCTCTTTAACACCCCTTTATAGCCCTTGTATAAACCTTTATACTAACTTAGCTGTATTATTTAATTATGATGCCTTTAGCAGATATATTTTTTTTGGGGATCGTATTGTACCTGTTGTACAAATTCGTCTTTAATTTCTTCCTGCCCGTCTTCCGGACCACGAAGCACGTTCGCCAGCAATTCAGGAATATGCAGGAGCATGCGCAGGATCCCAATGGCCCTTTCCAGCGTTCTTACACTCAGCAGAGCGAGCCGGCGACCAAAAGACCCGAACCGGCCAAGCCGAAAAACACCATGGGAGAATACATTGATTTCGAGGAGATCAAATAATCGGCGGTTCACCACTGAAAATCCAGCAGCGTCGTGCCGGGCCTCAAATGCAGCCCTTTCAGGCCCGCGGCCTCCGCACCTTCTACATTGATCAGCACATCGTCTACGAATAGGGTCTCCGCCCCCTCCAACTGATTTTCCCGGAGGATATATTCAAAAGAATCCTTGCCCGGTTTTCTCATACCCAGGAGATGAGAATAGTAAGTCCGCTCAAAATTAGCGTCCAGCTGCTCTTCGCCGAAAGTGTCATGATAAATTTTTTGCAGCGCAGTAAAATGAAGGGCATTCGTGTTGCTGAAAAGGAAGATCCGGTAGTGCTTCCGCAACTCTTTCAACAACTGGATACGTTCCACCGGAAAGTCGAGCAGCAGCGCATTCCAGGCTGCAATGATGGCCGGGTCCCCTGCGGAAAGACCGGTCAGCTCTTTTACAGCATCTATGAATTGCCGGTCGCTGATCCTGCCCACCTCATAGTCTGAAAAGAAGGAAGCGGCATGGCCAAGCCCGAAATATTCCCGGAATGGCCTGGCTCCCATGGATACGAATGCATCCTCCGTAAGCTGGTTGTCCAGGTTGATGATAACGCCACCCAAGTCGAAAATGATGTTTTTAATGCCTTGCATGGCATAAAAATAGCTCGAATTGGGAAAATTCCGGGCCTTATTCAATTTTTTTATACGGATGCTCTTATTTATTCCAGGTAATTTTCACCGGTTTTACATCCCTCGAATTGCCGCCAATCATGATCTCAAAATCCCCGGACTCCCAGTCATATTTCAGGTCATTGTTATAAAATTTCAGGTCTTCGGGCGTAATAACAAATTCCACTTTCCGGGATTCCCCCGCTCTCAGGGCAATTTTCTGAAAACCTTTCAATTCTTTCACCGGCCTGGTAATACTACCCACCAGGTCCCGGATATAGAGCTGCACGACTTCCTTCCCCTCTTTTCCCCCGTCATTCGTCACCGTCACCGTCGCCGTCAGCTTTTGATCCCCCTTCAGCGAAGTGCTGCTCAGCGCCAGATCACCATAAGTAAAATGCGTATAGCTCAGGCCGTAACCAAAGGGATAAACCGGGTCATTGGACACATCAAGGTAATTCGAACGGAATTTCTGGAACCAGGCGCCTTCCGCCAGCGGCCGGCCGGTATTTTTATGATTGTAATAAATGGGAACCTGCCCGACATTCTGCGGCCAGGTAGTGCTCAGCTTGCCGGAAGGATTGACATCGCCAAACAGCACATCGGCAATCGCATGCCCCGCCTCGCTGCCGCCAAACCACACATTTAAGATGGCAGGCACCTGGTCATTTTCCCATTTGAGGACCAGGGGCCGGCCGGTGAACAGGACCAATACTACCGGTTTGCCGGTCTTCAGCAAGGCCGTCAACAATTCCTGCTGTATGGACGGTATTTCAATATTACTACGGCTGCTGGATTCCCCGGACATCTCCGCCGACTCACCCAACGCGGCAACGATCACATCGGCCTGGCTGGCAGTATTCAACGCCTCCTGCAGGATCTCTGCAGCAGGTCTGTGATCTCTGTGCAGGGATTTGCCGAACATACCGGCCCTTTCCTCAAACAGGCTATCCGCATCCAGGTTGGAGCCCCTGCTATACAGGATCTTCACCCCGTCGCCTGCCACATCCTTCAAACCCTGCAAAAGAGAGCCGGATTTAGAAAAATCGGCCGCCACGCTCCAGGTTCCCGTCATATTCTCTTTATTATCCGCCAGAGGCCCCACCAATGCGACCGTACCCCCTTTTTTTAAGGGAAGTATATTCCCCTGGTTCTTCAGCAAGACGAAGCAATCGGCGGCAATTTTTCTGGCCGTCGTCCGGTTGGCATCCGTAAAAATGTCGCTAGCCGCCCTCTTTTCGTCGCAGTATTTATAAGGATTCGCAAACAGCCCCAGCTTGTATTTCGCTTCCAGTACTCTTTTGCACGCCTCATTGATTGATGCGACCGTCACCTTTCCCTCTTGCAAAGATTTTTTAAGGGTCGTCAAAAAACCCTCGCCCACCATATCCATATCGAGGCCTGCCTTCAGCGCCAGCGCACTGACAGCAGGCAGATCGCCCAGCCCGTGCGCCGTCAATTCAGTGATGCCCGTATAATCGGTAACGACAAAACCTTTAAAACCCCACCGCTTGCGCAGCACATCGGTCATCAGCCACTTATTGGCCGTGGCAGGTATGCCATTCACGTCATTGAAAGAGGCCATAATGCTTCCCGCGCCGGCATCCAAGGCCGCCTTATAGGGCGGCATATATTCATTGAACATCCGTACATAGCTCATGTCCGTGGTATTATAATCCCGGCCCGCTTCCGCCGCGCCATATAAGGCATAATGTTTTACACAGGCCATGATATCGCTGTTGCCGGAAAGATCGCCCTGGTAACCTTTTACCATCGCTTTCGCGATCTGCGAACCCAGGTAGGGATCTTCCCCATTACCCTCGGCAATACGTCCCCAGCGAGGGTCCCGGGCAATATCCACCATCGGTGAAAAAGTCCAGCAGATGCCGTCCGCACTGGCCTCGGTAGCAGCAACGCGGGCGCTCTTTTCAATCTCCTGCATGTCCCAACTGCAGCTCAGCCCCAGGGGAATGGGGAACACCGTTTCATATCCATGAATGACATCCATACCGAAGATCAGCGGGATCTTAAGCCGGCTCTTCTCCACAGCTATCTTCTGCACCTCCCGGATCTTCGCCACAGACTTGATATTGAACAGACCGCCGACCTTCCCTTCTTCGATCTTTTTGGCGATGTCAGAGTTGCCCGCCTGTCCCGTAGTGATATCTCCCGCGCCGGGGAGATTGAGCTGGCCTATCTTTTCGTCAAGGGTCATCTTCCCTAGCAGTGCATTGACAAAAACGTGCATTTTTGCTTCCTGCGAGGATGCTTGTGCCTGCGTCCGGGCCTGCGGTTGCACCTGCGCATGCACCTGCGCCCGGGCCGGCGTCTGCACCTGCGAAAGAACGACGACGAACAGCAGCAGAATAAAGAGGTTCGGTTTTTTCATGTTGAACAGTATTTATAAGTTATTCCATATAGCCCGGCAAATTTGTGGGGCACTAATCGACCCTGATCACCTTCGTCTTTTCAGACACCCCGTTCTCATTAAGGGCTTCTATAGAGAAATAATAAGGCTTTCCCCTATCCATAACCTTGAACCAGTATTCGTTGACACTATAGATCAGGATGCTATTATACAGTTTATCCGGCGCCGTTCCAAAATAGATATTATAGGCATAGGCATTGTCCACCGGCCGCCATTTTATCCAGGCATTGCGTTTGTCCTTTTCGGTCCGCAACACGATGAATTGTTTTACCATATCCGGTTTTTCCCCATTACCGTTGCCGAATACCCGCAGGCCGCTGATGGCGAACTTGCCGCCCGATAGATGCCTGTTCTCCAGCTTCAGATAACGCGTTTGTACCGGGTGCTCCAATTCAATATATTCATGGGGAACATCGGTCCGGTTATTACTCTTGTCCACCAGGATCTTCCATTTCTTACCATCTGTGGATGCATACAATTTATACTGATGATAGATATCCGTCTGTTTGCCCAGCCAGGGCGCATCCTGGTCGGCATAATTGATCTGGATGGCATTCACCGTTGCCACCTTTCCTAAGTCTGTTTGTATCCATTCCCCCGGGTTGCCGGTAGCCGCACTCCAATAGGTTTTGATGTTCTCATCCACAGCATAGTTGGCCGTATAGTCGCCCAGGGTAGAAGAGACCGTCACCGGCTTGTTATAATTGAGCAGCATCCAGCCGCAGAAACCGCCATTGCCGGACGGAGCATTATACTCCGCCGTCTTTTCACCCGGAAGGTAGTGGGGATAATCCCCGAAACTGGTATTGCAATACATGACATCGTCCTTGTCGAAACCGGCCGGCCAGATACCGATCCTTCTTTCAAAGTTGTTTTTTACGGCAATGGTCATGGTGCTCACATGCCAGTAATTGCCCCCGGGATCCTGGAAAGTCGCTCCATGTCCAGCTCCCCGGGCAAATCCCCCCGCTTTAAAAGAAAGTGGATCGGACTGGGGCCGGTCGAATGGGCCCAACGGACCATCCCCTACCACCACCCCATCGGAATAACCGCTGAATTCAGTGCCCGGCGCTCCATACTGTAAATAATATTTCCCATGATGTTTGGTCATCCAGGAACCCTCGATAAAAGGATCTAAAAAAGTGTTATCCATGTATTCGCCGAATCGTTGCCAGCCATATCGCCAGTCCTGCAATTTATAGGTCTCCTGCCGCGTCCCGATGGGGAGGAACGTCTTACGGTCCAGCTCGATGCCATACAGGGGATAGCTATTGCTGCTGCCGTTATACATATAGAACCTTCCGTCATCATCCGTAAAAAAGGCAGGGTCCCAGCCGCCGATCTCAAAGGAGTCGACCAGGGGCTTCCAGTCATTGGCCTTCGGGTTGGTGCTCATCCACAAAGTGAATTGACGGGTATACGTCGACCCGAATACGAGCATCGTATCCCCGACGATCCCGACAGCGGGAGCGCACAACTCGTCATACCCGCTGTTCCAGGGACGCAGGAATTTTTTGGAAACGAATGTCCAGTTCAGCATATCAGGGCTCCACCAATAGCCCCATTGATTGGTGGAAAACAAATAATAGTCCCCTTTATAGCGTACGATCACCGGATCAGCAGTCGCCCGGTGCCGGCCCCACTCGCTGAAAGCCGGGATAGGCGTATATCCATAGTCGATATTAACAGGGTTGCAATAGGTGATTTGCTTTAGGGCAGCCTGAGCCCTTGCATTTCGGGGAAATGACATCGCCGTCAACAGGATCCAAACCGGTAAAACGGCCAATTTTTTTCGCATAGTCTGCCAGTTGATCATTTATCAGGAGTCTTTATCCAGGGACTTTCAAATCCCAGTTTCTTCAGCCCCCCCTGTACTTCCGGACAGCTCATGAACAGCCGCCAGAGCAGGCCGCTCCGGTAATTTTCGATCATCGCTACAATAGGACCTTCGTCGATGGCCAGGTAAGAACTGGCATACCAGTCCTTTGTTTCATTGAAGGCGTCGGTGAAGCCATATTTACCCCAGATTTTATCCCCCAGGTCATCATAGAAATGCCGTAGGGCCTTCATCGAAAAATCGGGCGTATAGGGAAAGGCGGAAAGAGCGGCAGTAGGCGTGATCGTCCCCTTATCATTGGTAGGAGAATAGGCATCATAACCATCATAGGTATCCCCGGCAGTCAGCCCCCAGCAATTTTCACCATAGCCCTTGAATTTTTGCGGGTTGTCCAGGCAATACGCATGATTGATCAACGTATGATTTCTGTTTTGTTCCCAATAATCTGCGTACCCATCTTTCAATCCATGCGGATCGAGGCCCAGGAAAGAATAATGGGAGAAGAAGAGCGGACCGCCATAATCTAACCCCAAAGGCAGCGTATATCCGTAAAAGGTCTTGCCGTTCTTAAAAAAATCGCTTTGCGCCCAACCCCGGTGATAGACGGCGGCGCTCACCGGGTATCTTTCCCCCGATGCAGCCAGTACATACATAATCAGGCATTCGTTGAATCCGCGGACCGGAAAATTCATGGCCCATCCGTTATTGGGGCTCCAGTGCCAGTACAATACTTCCTGTCCTTCCCGGGTAAACCAGTTCCATTCGATGTCATTCCACATCCAGTTGATCCGGTTGCGTAATTCCGCCTCCGTTCTATCATTCCCGGTAAAGTATTGCCGGGCGCATAACAGGCCCTCGAACAGATAGGAAGTTTCTACGAGGTCAGCCCCGTCATCCTTACGGCCGAACGGTATGGTCTTACCGGTTTCCCCGTTCATCCAGTGAGGAAAAGCCCCATGATAAGAATTAGCTTTCAGCAGAAAATTCACCATCTTCAACAGGAACTTGGCAGCAGTATCTCTCGGGATCCATTTTCGCTCCGTCGCTACGATGACGGACATGACACCAAAACCGGTGCCGCCGGTGGTCACCACCTCATCCCCGTGATCAAAGCTCCTGTTGCTTCTTTCCCTGGCCATTCCGCTAACCGGGTGGGCAAAGTCCCAGAAATAGGCAAATGTCTTCTTCTGGACCAGATCGACCAGGTCGCTATCGCCCAGATTTTTCGGCCGGCGCACTGCCCCCGATTGGGCAACCAATGACAGGGAAGCAAAGAGGATAACTAAAAAGAGGCCTGATTTTTTTGCACTCGGGCGTATCATTCGTTCGTATTTTATTAATTCAAATGGGGGCTGGAAAAGCCCAGTCTTTTCATGCCCGTTTTTATTTCAGGGCAACTCATCAATAAATCCCATAGCAGCCCGCTACGGTAATTCTCGATCATCACGATCTCAGGGCCCTGGTCGATGGCCAGGAAATCGCTGTCATACCAACCGGTCGTCAGATTAAAAGCATCGGTAAACCCATACCGCCCCCAGATCTTATCTCCCAGTTTGTAATAAAAGAACCGCAGGGCATTCATGGACTCCGCAGGAGTATAGGGCAGCGAGGAGATGGCAGCCGTCGGAGCGATCACTCCATTGTCGTTCGCAGGCGAATGGGCGGAATACCCATTTTGCTCATCACTGGCCGTAAGACCCCAGCATTCGCTGCTATACCCTTTATAAGCAGAAGGATTCTTTACACAGTAATTATAATTGATCTTTGCATGGGCCGTATCCTGCGTCCAGTAATTGGCATAAGCATCAGAAAGACCATTGGGGTTGATGCCTAAAAAAGAATAATGCGCGAAGAACAGAGGCCCCCCACCTGCAGGCCCCAACGGTAGTTGTACGCCAAAATAACTATTCCCATTTCGGATAGCCCCATTGCCGGCCCAGCCGTTGTCATAAACGGTCCTGGGTATGCTATCCACCGGGGCCGAAGCGGCCAGTACATATACGATCAGCGCTTCATTCCATCCATTGATTGGCTGATTGGTGGACCAGTTATAATTGGGAGACCAATGCCAGAACAGGGTATTCTGCCCGTTCTGCCGGAACCAGCTCCAGTCCACTCCTTTCCATATTGAGTTAATGGAATCCCGCACGGTCGCCTCAGCCGGATCAGCGCCGGAGTTAAAGAACTGCCGGGCCGCAAGCAGGCCCTGCACCAGGTAAGCCGTCTCCACCAGGTCGGCCCCATCATCCTGCGTGCTGAAGGGCACCGTAGCTCCCGTAGCCCCATTCAGCCAATGGGGAAAAGCCCCATGATAACGTTGCACCCGCGTAGACAAAAAGTTGACCATCGTCTGAATACGTGCCAGCCCTTGCGGCCGCGTAATGAAATTCCGTTGGATACCCGCCAGGATAGCCATTACGCCGAATCCACTGCCGCCGATAGTGACCACATCCCCGGAGGTGGCCCTTTCCCTTGCCAGACCCGAGACAGGGTGACCAAAATCCCAGAAATAGGTAAAGGTTTGCTCCTGTACTAAAGTAAGAAGAGCGCTGTCGGAAATCCGGGGAAACTTATCGGGATCGGAGGTGTCGATGGAATTGCCTGCTCCTTTTTTACAGGAGCAGGCAACTGTTATGACAAAAACTATCCACCAGCATCTGTTCATCAATAATAAATTAAAAACTATCGCCCTTGCTTTTCCAGCTTGAACAAAGCAGAAACTTCCAATGCATTGAGCGCTCTTTTATAAATCCTGAATTCATCCAGCGCTCCGCCAAAACTACCCGCCCAGGGCTGGGAAGTTGCTCCGCTGGTGAGGCTGGGAACCGTCTGAAACTGCCAGGTACCGATCACCATTTTTGTCGGACCGGGGAATTTCAGCGTAGGAAAAGCAACGCCGTTCGCATCCTTGATCAGTGTTGTATATACCGGCGACCCATTCTGATAAACAACAAAATTACCGCTATTGTCATACGTTGCGACCATATGCACCCATTTGTCCCAGGGGTTCCCTATTTTGACAGCCAGGAACTGACCGCTGTTGACGGCATTGGCATTGTTGAAATGCACTTTAAACCAGGCGCTGTCGGAAGTGCTGCCATTATCGATGTAGACATCCAGACTGCCCCAGAAATCAGTGGGATTATTCAAAGAAAAAATGCCATATCCAAAAGAAGTGTTGATAGGGGTCTTCATCCAGAAAGAAATGGAAAATGCATTCAAGGCAGGAATAACCGTACCCGGGTTGTCAAAAACAAAATAATTACTGCCACCCACCTGCATCGCATCCCCTTTTTGCCCCCGGACAAACGAAGTGCCGCTATTTGTTCCCGTCAGCCCGCCGACGCTATCGACATACCCGTCGTCAAAAGCCCAGTAAGCCACCAGATCGGCTTTCGCTACTTCCCGGGAGTTTACATATCCGCCGGCAATGGGCGGGGGATCGCCCTTTGTATAATCATCATCATATTTAGCCTTGGTGCAGGCCGAACTATGTATCAGCAACGCCACCAGCATCAGGAGGGGGAACTGTTTTAATAAAGTGTTCATATACTTGAATTTTTTGAAATAAATTAATAACCGTTGTTCTGCGAGAGTTTGCCTCCGCTCAGGTCGCGCTGCGCCTGAGGGATCGGGAATACCTCATTTTTACCATCCTGAAAAGGTTTGCCCGCTGCACGCATGACCACCCCGGCTCTGCCTTGGCGGACAAGGTCAAAGAACCGGTCCTGTTCCATGGCCAGCTCCACCCTTCTTTCCTTCCAGATATTGGCCACCGTACCCGTTGAGGCAGACAGTCCGGCACGAGCCCGGACCATATTCAGCTTGTCCGTAGCCTCCGGTTCGTTACCCAGATTGGCTGCCGCCTCGGCATAGATCAGCAGCACTTCGGAATAGCGCATGAGCCGGATATTCTTCGGCTTGGTGTCCTTGTTCTCCGTCAACTGAGGAGATTCTGCAATGGGGCTATGATAGGCTTTGTAGCTATAGCGTTGATTGACCACCGAATCCTGGCTGGGGATACGGTACCCATCCCACAACACGGTACCCGTGCTGATACCGGGGGCCGCTACCGTTGGATTGATAAAAATGATGGTGGCGTTTTTCCGGGTGTCGCCGGCTTCGTAGGCATTCACCAGGTCGGCGGTCGGATCATTAAATCCAAACCCGAGATCGTCCCAGCCGCCGCTGCCACGGGGTCCCTGGCCATTGCTCCACAGCTTGCTTACAGCATTCTCGGCAATGTTGATACCGGTCTGAACCTCGAAAATAGACTCTGAATTATTGTTTCCCCCGACTCCGTTAACGGCATGTTCCCGGAAGATGAGATTGTAATCCGGTACCAGGGAATACAGGTTCGAATTAATAACATCTTTGGCAAGATCGAATGCCTTCTGCCAGTTCTTCTGATAAAGATATACTTTGGCAAGATAGCTCTCTGCCGCACCTTTATTGGCTCTTCCCGCCTGCGTGGTCGCATCGCCTTTTAAAGGAAGATGGTCCACGGCAAACTGCAGATCATCTTCGATCACCGTGTAAATATCCGCAGCGCTGGCCCTGGTCTGAAATTCGTCGGTGTTCAATTCGGATGGTGTCGGGTAACGGATCACTTTCGGCACCCCTCCAAAACATCTTACCAGGTTGAAATAAAAGAGCCCTCTTAAAAATTGTACTTCACCCAGCAGCCTGTTTTTAGTAGTGCTATCAAGGGAGCTCTGATTTAAAATATCGATGGCCTGGTTGGCCTTTGCAATACCCGTATAATCGCCCAGCCAGATATTATTAAAGATCCCGTTGTTTGCATTGGCGACGAAATTATCGATATCCCCGGCGCCATTGACGTCGAAGTCACCGGAAGTGCTGCCTTTATCCGCATCGTCTGAAGCCACATCCCCGATCATCGCCCATTCGAACCCCACCGTCGTCTTATCGAATCCACCCAGATAAAGGGTACTGTATACGCCATCCACCAGTTGATTGGCGGCATTCGGGTCCTTCAGGGCATCTTCTTCCGAAATTTGTCCCTGGGGCTGAATCTCCAGGAATTTTTTGCTACAGGCCGGCAACAAAGGCAACGCAGCCAGTAAAGCGAGCTTTATATATTTAATTGGAGTCATGATCTTTCGTTTTGATAATTAAAAATTAAAAGCCCAGGTTGATGCCACAGGCAAACGTACGGGTCGTCGGATAGATCTTATATTCGATCCCTCCGTTCGTCGCTGTCGGAATAGTAGTGGGTATACCATTTACCGTAGTGGTAGTGGTGCTGGTCACTTCCGGCGTAAAACCACTATATCCCGTGAAGGTGGCCAGGTTCTGTGCGGTGACATAGATTCGCAGATTCTGGACCTTATACTTCGATAAAAGCGCCCGTGGTAAGGTATAACCCACCGTCAGATTGTTAATCCGGAAGAAGCTGGCGCTTTCCAGGAAATACGTGGAAGCCGGTAGGGCCTGGGTGTTCGCCCTGGGGACACTGTTACTGGGATGATTGGGAGTCCATCGGTTCTTGGCCACACTGGTCTCTACATTATCCGCCGGATTGGGGCGGTCGGCTTTTTTACCATTATAGATCTTGCCTCCGTAAGTTCCATATGTATTGATGCTGAGATCGAAGGTCTTATAGCTCACTCCTCCGTTAATGCCGTACGTGAATTTAGGCTGATACGATCCGCTGAACGCCCTGTCATAATCATCGATCACGCCATCCGGCTTACCGTTAGGGCCACTGATATCCTTATACTTTATATCTCCCGGCTGGGCATCTTTTTGAGCAGAAGCGGCAATCTCCGCAGCGGTTTGAAAAATGCCGTCCGCCTGCCGTAAAAAGAAGGCGCCGATAGGTTGTCCGTTATCCGACTTCGTAGTGGCGTACGCTCCTACCGTCCCGTCGATCAGGGCCTGGCCGCCATTAAGGCCGATGATCCTGTTCCGGTTAAATGCAATGTTACCGCCCACATTATAGCTCCAGTCCTTACCGACCTTATCGTTCCAGTTCAAACTGAATTCGATGCCTTTGTTACTGAAGGAAGCCGCATTGGTCGTATACTGATCCGCGGTACCCAGGTATTGTCCGTTAAACTTGATATTGATCAGGGCATTGGATGTCTTTTTATCATAGGCATCTATCGTACCCGTCAACCTGTTTTGCAGGAAGGCAAAGTCCAGTCCCAGGTCAAATTCCTCCGTAGTCTCCCATTTCAGGTTCGCATCAACGGCCTGGTCGAAGGAGATTCCCAACACCTGCGTCCCGTTAAAAAAGTAAGGCGGGGGAACACTGTTAGCCAACAAGGTAAACAGGTTGCTGTTGATCTGGTCGTTCCCTACCTTTCCCCAGCTTCCTCTTAGCTTAAGATTGTCAAAAGTCTTCTGATGTTCCATAAAAACTTCCCGTGTTATATTCCATCCAAGACCCAGCGAAGGAAAATAGCCCCAGCGGTTCTGTGAGGGGAAACGGGAAGTACCGTCTGCCCGGATCGTAGCAGTCAGCAGGTAGCGGTTGTCATAACTATAATTAAGACGGCTGAGATAGGAGGTCCGGGCCCATTTGTCACCATAGCCGGCGGTCGTAGCAGTGGAGTCCGTACCCGTATTCAGATACCACAGATCTCTGTTCTCCGGCACATCCAGCCGGGTGCCCGTAGAGCTGTTCAGCTTATATTGTTCCGAAGTCATACCCAACAACAGGCTGAAGCTGTGCTTGTCAAATGATTTGGCAATGGTGGCTGTATTGTCCCATACCCATTTGTTGGTGTAGTCGTTTTGTACACTCAGCTTGCTTCTGTTGACCAACTGGTTGCCGCCTGCGGTGAGAAATATGTTGTTGGGACCAGAATTATCGTACTTGTAATCGTAATCGGTTTTATTATAAAAGTTAAGGTCTACGCCAAAGCTGCTGTGCAGGGTTAGCCAGGAGATCGGTTTGAGATCAGCGGCAAACGTTCCCTGCAGACGGTTGCCCAGGCTGGTGTTGTTATCCTTATCCAGCAATAAGAGGGGATTGGAGATATTATTCGACAGGGAAGTATTCCCATACAAATTACCGATCTTGGCAGGCACATAGGGTGCAGCGCGATAAGCGATATTGAATACATCGAGATTGACGTCCCTCAGGTCATAGCGGCTATAGGAGAGTAAAGTTGACAACTTGAGGGCGCTGCTGATCTTATATTCGTTATTAGACCGTAGGGTGAACCGTTTGAAATTATTGGTTTTAATGATCCCTCCGTCGGTGATGTATCCGGCGCTTAAAAAATAATTGACCTTGTCGCCGCCACCTGAAATAGAGAGATTGTGATTTTGTTGCAAACTTCTCTTAAGGATGGCGTCGTACCAATCGGTATTCCCGCCTGCCGCCAGCTGGGCGCTGCTAACCAGGCTATCTCCATCGCCATAATATACATTGGCTTCATTGACATAATTCGCATATTGTTTTGCGCCCGCCATATTCACCAGCTTGGCAATCTCTTTAACCCCCGCAAAGCCATCATAAGAGATGACCATCTTGCCGGTTTTCCCTTTTTTCGTGGTGATCAATAGAACACCGTTGGCCGCCCTCATCCCATAGATTGCTGTTGCAGACGCATCTTTTAAGATGTCCATCGAAGTGATATCGGCGGAATTGATATTCCGGATATCGTCCGTGATCACCCCATCCACCACATATAAGGGGGACGCTCCTCCCAGCATGGTCCCTACCCCTCTTATCCGAACGGTGGGGTTTGAATTGGGGTCGCCCGAGCTGATGATCTGTACTCCCGCCACCTTGCCCTGTATGGCTTGGGTAGCGGTAAGTACCGGCTGCTTGGCTATTTCTGCGCCACTCACCGACGCTACCGACCCCGTCACATCCCGTTTACGCTGGGTGCCATAACCGACTACCACGACCTCGTCCATTACTTTGGTAGAAGCTACTAATTTTACATTGATAACGGACTGACTGTTAACGGGTACCTCCTGGGCAACATAACCGATATAGGAGACGACCAGGGTCCCGTTCTCAGGAACAGTCAGCGTAAAGTTTCCGTTATTGTCGGTGGTCGTGCCGCGGGAAGTGCCCTTTAACGTAACCGAGACTCCGGGTAAAGCTTCGTCGCTCCCCCCCGTCACCTTTCCGGTAACACTGATATCCTGCAGAGCCAGGGTATTGGATAAAACCACGATCAGGTTATTATCCAGTTTTTTGTAGGTAAGGTCCGTTCCGGCGAACATTTTGCCCAGAACATCTCCGATTTCCAGATTGGTGGCGTCGATGTCAACTTTATTCCCGATACCATTCAGACGGCTATTGTAGAGAAAGCGGTAAACACCCTGTCTTTCAATGGAATTAAGGGCTTTAGCAATTTCTACCTGCTTTAATTTGAGTGAGACCTTACCCTGCCCGTTGACATTTGCCGATACCTGCAGCATGGCCACGAATATCAGTAGAAAGGTTAGTTTCATAATCAAAAGAGCTTTTTTTACGGCATGAGGATTCCAGCCCCCAATCGTTAGAATTTTTTTCATACTTTTAAACTTGTGGGTTATTAAAAAGTGAAACTTGTGCTGCTGCTGCTAATGCATTGCCAGGTTTCTGATGTAACCTAGCGGGGAATGCGCCAACATTTCCCGCTTTTTCTTTTATGTACTGTCGTTCATCCTTACCTATTAATTTTTACTCATCTGTCATAAATAGTAATTTGGTTTTCCTGAATCGTATAGTTAAAAGCTTCTGTCAATTTTAAGGCATCCAGTGCCTGTTGGATCGTTTCTTTCTGAAAATTGCCGGTAAAACGCCACTCTTCCTGCCGGGAATTGGTAAACCGGAAACTAACTCCATACCAGCGTTCCATTTGCCGGGCCAGGTCCCTGAAGGCCTCATCCTGGAAGATCAGTTTATTCTCCACCCAGGATGTTTCAATGACGGCGCCCGTGTTCATTTCGTAGGTAGGCTTACGGATCGCGACCAGGGATTCATTGGCAGCAACGCCTGGCCGGGTAAAATTGTTCCGATGGAGAGCGCTGTCATCATTGGCCACTACTAATTTTTCATTGGGCTTCAGAATGATCTTCTCCGTGGGTCTGTCCTTTATGGAAACTTCAATGCTGCCGCGGATCAGGGTGGCTTCCGTTGTCCTCTCAGAGGGATAGGATTTGACATTGAAACGGGT